>OGRX01000212.1_pt1 | contig 35889 bp, 30 predicted proteins | sample 1573761 | NCBI WGS metagenome assembly OGRX01 (sample SAMN03295852, study PRJEB24534) | human gut metagenome | isolation source: fecal sample 2 from infant 8 | host: Homo sapiens | place: USA: Pittsburgh, PA | collected 2014-07
ACTGTATATTTCACATTAATTATCTTCAACTTTTACATTTTCTTCTCCAAGTTGATCTCTTAATACAGATACAGCATCACTTTCTAATGAAATCCACCTATCTCTAGGAACTCTAAATTTCTGTCTTTCTCTCATTGCAACGAGATAAATAGGTGTATCGCCCTTATGCTCATCTTTTAATATTTCCTTTAAGTTCATATTGAGTTTTTTTGCTTCAATTTCATTATCTGCTCTCAAATAAACTTTAGAGCTATTTATTTTTTCTAGTGGTTCAATAGACTCACAAAGAAGCTTTGGCTGTTCATCTTCTTTAAGACTTATTCTTCCCTTTATGATCACAAGGCTATCTGTAATACAAAGGCTTTTAAAGTTATCAAGTGTCTTTGGAAAGACAATTACTTCAATGGAACCCGTCAAATCTTCAAGTGTTAAAAATGCCATTATAGTATTATTTCTTGTTACTTTCTGATTAACACTTGCAAGTATCCCTCCAAGTACTACTCTATCATTATCTTTAAGAATGTTCTTTCCTTCAAAAATATTAACATCTGGAATATTTTCTTCGAGTACTTCATCCAAAGTTTCATGTACAGAGAATATTTTTGCAATTTCAATAGTAGTCTGCATTTTTAAACTTTTTGCATAATCATCCAATGGATGTCCTGTAATATATAATCCAGTCATTTCTTTTTCCATTGCAAGAAGATTTCGTTTGTCGAATTCTTTAATATTAGGATAACTTACTTCTGGATTTTTTAATTCCTCTGTTGAGCCAAATAGACTTATCTGCCCATCAATATTTCTCTTTTTATCACTTGAAATACTATCAATCAATTTTTCGTGAACAGCAAGCATTTTAGATCTGTAAACATTAAAATTATCTAGTGCTCCCGCCTTTATCAAGCATTCAACAGCACGTTTATTTATTGTTGAAACATCCATTTTATTAATAAAATCAACTAAAGATTCAAATTTTCCTTTATTTTCTCTTGCTTTTACAATACTATCTACTACATTAGCGCCTACATTTTTTATTGCTGCCATCCCAAAGCGTATAGTATCTCCTTTAACAGTAAATCTTGAATAACTTTCGTTTATATCAGGTGGTAAAACCTGAATTCCAAGACTTTCTGCAAAATTTATATAATGAGCAACTTTTTCACTTGTACCCATAATTGAATTAAGCATTGCTGCAATCATTTCTACTGGATAATACCTCATTAAATAAGCTGTTTGATAACCTACAACTGCATAGGCAGCTGCATGACTCTTGTTGACATCAATGTTATTTTAAAGACATTTAATCTTTAAACTTTATATTTCTATAAAGATCGGACTATATCATTATCCTAAATTATAGGATATGAGGCACTCGTGGATATTTCATCATATGATATGTGATAATCACTTAGATTACTTTATCTAGTCTCTGAACCTTTAACCTGTTTCCAGGTCACTTGGCTGCGGATTAACCAATCCCTAAACTTTTTACTTTATCCTAGTTAATTACTCTAGGCCCTTAATAATATTTCTATATTAAGTTAGTATTCAAGGCTCTAAGGTCTTTCCCGCAATTCACCTCATTTGCTTTACAGCTCCTGCTGCAAAGGCACTCTTTATTTCATACCATTTATTATATTTTCTTTCTAATTTTATAGTTGAATCTAAATATAAATAGTTAAATATATAATCAAACTCCTTTTTTGCACATATATTTAAACTTTTTATCTGTTCTGTTTTTGTATTTCTAATCTTTGCATATTTAAACTCTGCATTACTTATTATCTGTTTCAAAAAGTTTTTAGTTCCTAATATAGTGAAATTATATGTCGGATATACATATTTTATAATCCCATCATAACTTTTATAATAGCTAGAGTTATGTGATAATAATATACTTCCATCTCCATCAAAATATCCTCTTATAAAATGCCTTACTAGCTCTTCTCTTATTATAGGAATACTATCAATTGTTAGTGATTTATTAGGATATAACCCTATATTCCTTAATCTATCAGCCATTATTCTCGAAGAAAAATTTAATGAATACCCACATTTAGAATTAGTAAATCCACCTTTTTTAGTTTTTCTAATTTCTCCTGTAAACTCAATTTCTTTTACTATAAATTCTAATATTTCTAAATCATTAACAGCAATTACGATATTATTAAAATTCTCATTTCCAACAAATCCATCTGCATAAATAAAACCTAAAATATAAGCTTTAGCCTCTGTATTAATTTCATTAAAGTAATTTTCATTTAATACATATCTATTTTTCAATCTAGTGTTAACGCTCTTTTCTTGTAATACTCTACTTATACTACGTCTTGATACATTCAAATTTCTAGCTATATTATTCATATTTACTTTTTTATTCAAATAATAATATTCAACTATATTTTCTTTATCTTTACTAGTTAATTGATTATAATTTTTAGTCATATAACATACCTCGAATTTATAATGCCTTATTCTAGTAATAATTATTTATAATAAATTAATATTTTCCAAATGCATAACTTGCAAAGTCCATCATGTTATCAAAAATTTTATTTGCCACATTTTCGCTTATTCCATTTCTAATACATCCTGGAACGACAACTTCATCATTTTCAATAATTCCATGGATAAAGTTCTTTCGCTCTTCTTCCATTACTTTATGTTTCTTCTTTGACATGGCTCTTCTAACCATATCACTACGTCCCATGGAATATCCGGCTAATTTTCTAACTATTTCCATTACTTGTTCCTGATACACCATTACTCCATATGTGACATTAAGTATACTCTCAAGTTCTGGAGTTTCATACTCAACCTTATCTGGATTTCTTTTACACTCTATATATCTAGGAATCTCTGCCATAGGACCTGGTCTATAAAGAGATATTCCTGCAATTATATCTTCCAGGTTATCTGGCTTTAATTCCTTCATGAATGATGTCATTCCTGGCGATTCCAACTGGAACACACCTGCTGTTCTTCCTTCACCAATCATCTTATAGACTTCTTTATCATCAAAATCAATTTTATCTAAGTCTATATCTACGCCTCTATTTACCTTTACCATTTTTATTGCATCACTCATTACAGTCAGAGTTCTCAACCCTAAGAAGTCCATCTTAAGAAGTCCAAGCTCTTCAAGTGTATTCATCCCAAATTGAGTTACTATACTTTCATCATTTTTTTGTAGTGGTACATACTCAACTAAAGGCTTTGATGCAATAACAACACCTGCTGCATGAGTAGATGAATGTCTTGGCAGTCCCTCTAAATCCATTGATACATCAATAAGATTCTTTACTCTCTCATCACTGTCATAAGCTATTTTAAGCTCTGGATTAAGGTCTAATGCCTTTTCTATTGTTATCCCTAACATTGTAGGAATCATCTTTGCTATCTTATCAACTTCAGAATAGCTGTAATTCATAGCTCTTCCAACATCTCTTATACATAATCTTGCCGCCATAGTACCAAAGGTAATTATCTGTGATACACAATCCTTACCGTATTTGCGTACAACATAATCAATTACCTCTTGACGTCTTTCGTAACAAAAGTCAGAATCAACCTATTAATACCCTTTCTTTCGAAATACTTTAACACTGAATAATGTTTCAGTGGGTATAGACTATATCTTCTCCCACCGACCTTTACGGTTTGGGATGCCCCGCTTCGCAAATGTAAGAAACATAAGCTACGTGCCTTTGCACTAGTCGTTGGACCTTTTTCTATTCGAAACTTGGCTGCTGGTTATCCAATTCCTTTAATTTTTATGGTTAAACCACCGTAACATTTAAGCTTATTTCATCCTTCTGCTTTGGTTTAAAGGACTCTAAGGACTTTCCAGCAATTCGAGGCTCTTTAAGCATATTATTTCTAATATGCACGACCATTAATTGGCTATTATAATTACATGCTCTTTAACAATATAAACTTTTTATATTTTCTGTCTAAATAGACTTCAGATTTATCATATAAATAATTCATTACAGATAGTGTTTTATATCTTCCACCAAAACTTAAATAGTAATTATTTTTGTTGTCTTTTTTTCTCTTAAATAAAACATTCTTAAAAGAATATTTTGAACAACTATTAAATACTTCTATTAACTTTTCTAAAAACTCCTTTGTTCCGCAAATTTTAAAATTAATAGAATTTTTTGACAACACCAAACTACCATCTCCATCAAAATATCCTCTAATAAAGTGTCTATAGTATATTTCATCTAACATATCTTTATTAGGATATTTTATAATTAGTGATTTATTGTACACTACTCCCTTTAATTTGATATCTCTAACAAGTTTAGGACTATTTATCAATATTCTGCAATACTCTATAGATTTGTAATTTGAATTTGACATATATGTATTTATTGGATATGTTGCTTTAATGCACTTCTTAAATTTTTCTAGATGTTCTATATCTCTCATAGCCAATGCAATACCAAGCTTATTTGCTGTAATATATCCATCCGCATATATAAATCCAAGCCAATAAGCTTTTTCTTCTGAATCTATATTATAAAAAAATGTTTCGTCACACTCATATATTATATGACTTTCTCTTAAATTTCTTGTTTTAACATTCCATCTTCTTAAAGCATCATATATTCCACATAAACTATATCCCAATTTCTTAGAAATATCATTACATGACATTTTTTTGTTTATATATAAATCTATTATTTTATCTTTGTTTTTATCAAGTTCATATCTTTTAGCCATTAATTTTCTCCTAAAAAAATATATATTTTTAGGATAACCAATTTTTAATCTGGCATACTTACTCTTTCCGGATTTAGGAATCTTTCAAATATAAGACTATATTTTATAGGATCTATCTTTGTAATTCCCAAAGTATAAGCTACAATTGACCCAGCCGCACTCCCTCTTCCAGGTCCAGTAGGTATTCCGTTATCATATGAAAACTTTATAAAGTCCCAAACGATAAGGAAATAATCAATGTACCCCATCTGCTTTATAACACCTAGTTCGTATTCAAGTCTATCCACAAATTCCTGTGCTTCAGATGAGTTTTCCACAATTTTATTCACTTCATCATAATCAAGTTCTTTTTCTCTTAGATCCTTAAACACATCATACCTGTCAATAAGACCTGTATAACACGTTTCTTTTAAGTACTCATATGGATCATCCTTGCCTTCAGGAAGTGGAAATTTAGGCAATTTAGACTCATGGAACTTATATTTGAAGTTACATTCATCTGCTATCTTAACCGTGTTCTCAAGCGCTTCTGGCATATATGAAAACATATCCCACATTTCCTCTGGAGATTTTAAGTAAAACTGATCTGACGGATATCTTCTTCTATTAGGATCATCCACCGTTTTTGCTGTCTGAATACACATTAAAATATCATGAGATTTTGAATCTTCTTTTTTTATGTAATGAACATCATTGGTTGCAACTAATGGAATTCCTGTTTCTTCTGCAAGCTTTATGTTTAATTCATTTACTTTCTTTTGCTCTTCCATTCCATGATTTTGTATTTCTAAATAGAACCCATCTTTAAAGATATCTTTATACATTAGAGCATCTTTCTTTGCTTTTTCATAATTATCATTAAGAAGATCAGACTGAACCTCTCCTCCTAAACATGCACTTAAAGCAATAATACCCTCACTATGATTTTTTAAATACTCATGGTCAATTCTAGGCTTATAATAAAATCCTTCAATTGAAGCCATTGATACAATCTTCATAAGGTTCTGATATCCTGTTTCATTCTTTACAAGTAAAACAAGATGATGAGTTGAATTTTCCTTATCTGGCTGTTTTATATGCATTGACTTTGCAGCAACATATACTTCACATCCAAGTATAGCTTTTATCCCATACTCTTCTGCTGCTTTAAAGAAGTCTACAAGTCCATACATGACACCATGGTCTGTTATGGCTATGCTGTCCATACCAAGTTCTTTAGCCTGTTTCATAAGTTTCTTAATCTTTCCAGAACCATCTAAAAGACTATACTCCGTATGTAAATGGAGGTGTACAAACTTTTTTTCATTCTCCATTAAGCTCCTCCTCTCTTAATCACTATTTATATTAAATTTTAATATATATGTTGAACTATGGAATTTGCAATTGTACTTGTAAATTATGTAGTAATTTCCACATTAATTTTTATTGTCAAATGTCAATTGCAATGTATCTTCATCTTAATTATAACAATCATGAATAAATTTTTATATAGCTAAAATTACACTAAACAAACTATAAAAAAAGACTTATCAAATAAAATAAGTCCCTATATGCTTTATTATCATTTTTTACTTCATTAATAAATTTAGCTTCAGGTAATATTTCAACTAAACTCTTTATATTATATCCTACTTTCAAATGTTCTAAAACACAATATTCTAACCATCATATCTAATTATACTTTAATATAAAAAATAAATTTTCTTGTCATAATCAATATCTTTTAACATACATATTTGCTTCTCTCCCATTTATCTACAATAGTTTTTATTTGTATGTTATTCTATTATACCAAAATTCCTTTTTTTAATATTTTAATAAAAATTTGTAATTAAGCCTTTTTTTATATATTATAATACTTATAGCTGTATAGCATTGTTATGAGTGATTGAATACTTTAAATTAGGAGATATCTATATATGCCAATTATAATAAAATTTATTATATTCTTTCTATTCCTAAACTATTATCTAAATAGAAAAAATTTACAATTATTAATGCTATTATTATTTTTTTCATTGATTTTTGTAGAGTTCTTTTTTTAGATAAAATGCTAAATCACAATTTATTATCTTTTATATCTATCATACAATTAATATTAATTTCAGTTGCTATTGTATTATATATACTATCACTTATTAAAAGAAAAAAAGATGGCCATAATTGATTAATTATTTAAATACAACTCAGATCTTAACTCACAAATAAAAATAATTTATATAGAAGGTGAAATATAATGAATAAAAAATATCAAAATTTATTAAACGAATTACAAAATACATTAGATGATCCTAAAGTTAAAAGCAACCAAGAATTAACTAATGTTTTAATATCATATAAGTATAAATTAGAAAATGGTGAAGAATATAGACTAGTTTGTACAAAATTGACTCATATTATTGCATCATACGTTCGAGAACATAATTTTAAAGCTCCAGAATCAGTTTTAAAATTATATAACTATTTAGCAAATGGTGATGCACAATATAGAGGCTTAGCTTCATTTATTACATGGTTCTAAGTTTTCAACTCAATATTTTATTTCAACTTTTTTATTGTTTTTTAAGAATAATTTAAACACAAAAAAAACTTGGAGTACCCTTCTCCAAGTTTCTTTTCTCATAAATTCTCTTTTCCTTATATACCGGAATTGATTGTTCCTCAACTCCTTATGTACTTATTATACTATAAGCTCTCCTATTTGTAAACCTTTTCTGGGTAATAAAAAAAATAATAGTTATATATTAAGGATCTTACCTTCATGGACAATTGTCAATTGAAACATATAACTATTATTATATTTAATTTAGAAATCTAATGTCTTACTACATTCAACATATGGTCCTATAACCTTCTTAACCTTCTCCACATGGAACTCATTAACATCGTAAGCTAAATACTCATCTTTAGAATCAAATCTTGTTATAATGCCTATATTGTAGCTTCTATCACTTCCTACAACATCAACACCAACTTCAAGCTCTTTCAATTCAGCAATATTGCCTTTCATTGATAAAAATGTTTTCTTTAAAAACTCTAAATTTTCTGTTGTTGGTTCTTTAACTTTGAATAATACAATATGTGTGAACATAAAATCTCCCCCATTCTTCAGTTAAGAATTAACAGTTGTCAATTAACAGTTTTGGTTAACATTCTTACAAAATATCTTTGATTTAATTTTTTCATCATAAATATATAATATAAAAAATCTCTAAGAGATTTTATCCTTAAACTGCTAACTGTTACTTGTTAACTGTTAACTGTAATCTAACTTCTAAGCTCTTCAGCTATTTTTTCAATTTTTCTAAGTCTATGATTTATACCTGATTTTCCAACTGGAGGATCAAGCATTTCTCCAAGTTCTTTTAAAGATTCATCTGGATAGTTTAATCTAAGTTCTGCTACTTCTCTAAGATTTTCAGGAAGTCTCTGAAGCCCTATTTGTGATTGTATAAGCTTAATGCTTTCAACCTGTCTTACTGCTGCATTTACAGTCTTTGAAAGATTTGCTGTTTCACAGTTAACAAGCCTATTTACATTGTTTCTCATTTCCTTCATTATTCTTATATTCTCTACTTCTAATAATGATGAATGAGCACCTATTATATTAAGAAGGTCAACAATCTGCTCACCTTCCTTGATATACACAATAAAGCTGTTTTTTCTCTGAATAACTTTTGAATTAAGCTTAAAGGAATTTACCAAATTACATAAATCTCTTGCATATTCCTCACTATGAGTTACAAATTCAAGATGATAAGTCTTTTCTGGATTACTTATACTTCCTCCACCTATAAAAGCACCTCTTATATACGCTCTCTTCATACTATCATCATCAAAAATATGACGTTCTATTCTATAGTCAAGACTCATTATCCCATCAATTTCTTTTAAAATTCCTGTCTCGCTAAGCAGATCCCTTACGCCCATTTCTTCTGTAATAACTACCATGTATATGTTATTCTTCTTAAGTGAATTGCTTTTCTTAACCATTAGTCTTGAATGAATATCAAAGTGATCCTTTAACAGGGTAAATATAAGCCTGGCACTAGCTGGATTCTCCGTAGTCATCTTAAAGCTTAATCCACTTCCACTAAAAGCTAATGTACCACTAACTTTCATTATTGCTGATATTTCAGAAAGAGCTTCTTCCTTTGAAATATCAACATATCTGCATATTTCTCCTTTAACTTTTGATGAAAATGACATGTTTTTTCCTTCCTTATCCTAATTAAATTTCGCCTTGTTTACCTTTTTCTTCTCTATCTCTAGCTTTTACTCTTTGAGATAAATACATATATTCAATAATCTTCTTCTTATCATATAGAAGTTTCTTTTCCATAATAGTATCAGCTAAAACTTCTGCAAGCTTATCTGAATCATGTTTAACTGTTCCATTTTGTATTTTAACCAGATTTTCACCTACTATTTTTATTCCCATACTCTTGATATCTTCTTCATCAAGTTTAACAAGTTCAGCGCCTTCCTGATTATATTTTTCCTTTAGTTCTTCTGTTATTTCACCTGTGTTTACAATTGCATAATCTACAATATCTTTCCCACCATATTTACGTAATACTTTCAAATGGTCAGATACTTTAAAACCAGTTGTTTCTCCTGGCTGTGTCATGATATTAGATATATATATCTTAATTGCATTACTTTTTCTCACTGCCTTAGATATATCCTTTACAAGTAAATTAGAAGTTATACTAGTATAAAGGCTTCCTGGCCCCATTACAATTGCATCTGCTTCTTTTAGAGCATCCAAAGCTTCTTTTAAAGGTTTTGCATTTTCAGGTTTGATTCTAAGTTCATCAATTCTTGAATTTTGCTTTATTGCTTCTTCTGGTATCTGTGATTCACCTTCAACTATATTTCCATTTTGAAGCTTTGCAATAAGCTGCATATTATCTAAAGTAACAGGGATAACTTTACCTGTTACAGCAAGTACAGAACTCATTTTCTGAACAGCTTCTTCAAAATTATCTGAAATTCCTGCCATTGCAGCAAGAAACAGATTACCAAAACTCTGATTTTTAAGTCTTCCATCTTTAAATCTATATTGAAGTAAATCTTCCATTAATGGTTCTGTATCAGCAAGTGCAAGAATACAGTTTCTTATATCTCCTGGAGGAAGCATACCAAGGTCTTCTCTTAAATCTCCAGAACCTCCCCCATCATCTCCAACTGTAACTATTGCTGTTATATTAGAAGTATAGTACTTAAGACCTCTAAGCATTGTAGAAAGTCCAGTACCCCCTCCTATAACAACTATCTTAGGCCCTTTAACTAAAAGTCTCTTTTCATAAATCAAACTTTCAATTTTTTCACTATCTAATGATACCTTTAAATATCCTTTATTAATAAGAGCAATAACTGATTTCATAGTTTCAGTAACTGAAACATACAATACAAATAATCCCGTTAGATTCAAGAAAATATAAAATACCTTGTAATAAAAATCATATAATCTATGTGTTACTAATTCAGTAAATCCAAATGCTATTAATAATACTCCAAATACTCCAAATGCTAACCAACGCTTAACTTTAATCCCTGGTTTAAGCCAATCTCGTATTCTCATAGTTTCTTTTCCCCTTTATGAAGATCTTCTGTCACATCTCTATGTTCTATTTTTGAATTATAACTTTCAGAATTTAATCTTTCATATAATTCATTTGCAATTGCAACAGAGCGATGTCTTCCGCCTGTACATCCTATAGAAATTATTAACTGTCTCTTTCCTTCTTTAATATAATTAGGAATTAAATATCTAAGCATATCCATTAACTTTTCTATAAACGTCTTTGTTTCAACCTGCTTTAGAACATAATCCTTAACTGGTTCATCATTACCTGAATACTGCTTTAATTCAGGAATATAAAAAGGGTTTGGTATAAATCTAACATCAAAAACCAAGTCAGAATCAACTGGAATACCATATTTAAATCCAAAGCTTAAAACTGTTACGGTAAGTTGTTTTTCTGGATAAGTATTATCTCCATAAGACTCATTAATTTTTTCTCTTAAATGCCTTATTTCATATTTTGTAGTATCTATTATCATGTCTGCAGCATTTTTGATTTCTCGAAGTTTATCTCTTTCAAGTGTTATTCCTGTTAGAACTCTTCCATCAGGTGATAATGGATGGCTTCTTCTTGTTTCCTTAAATCTCTTTATTAAAACCTCATCGGTTGCTTCTAAAAATAATATTTCATATTCAAATTCATTATCTTTAAGGTATTTGATTGATCCAAAGAAATCATCAAAAAATACTCCGCCACGAATATCTATAACTAACGCCACTTTTTCTATATTTCCATTGCTTTGCATACATGCTTCTGCAAACTTTGGAATTAATTTAGGTGGAAGATTATCTACACAAAAATATCCTAAATCTTCTAAAGCTCTTGTAGCTTGTGTTTTCCCAGCTCCTGATAATCCTGTAACTATAACAAATCTCATTATTACACACTCCCCTTTTGCTAAAGATACTTTTTCAATATTAAAATTATAACATAATATTATAGTCAATTGATAAAATACTTTACTATCTTAATTTTTAATTTGTATTTACATAATATATATTTTATACTAAATTTTCCGTATTAAACTCAAAAGAATTCTATATGGATTTTCAACTTAATTTTCCATTGTCATATGTCAATTGTCAACTGCAATATATACCTATATTAATAATTATTAATAGTTTTTCCTAAATATAAATGGAACTCTCAAGTTTATAAACTTTTGAGTTCCATTAACTAATCTTATTAATATTAATCTTCGCCTAAAATTCTTACTTCTGGATGAAGCTCAACACCAAATTGTCTCTTAACTTCTTCTTGAACATGATGAATTACATCTAATACATCTTTTGCAGTTCCATTAGCTTTATTTATTACAAAACCTGCATGCTTTTCTGAAACACATGCACCACCAACTGTATATCCTTTTAATCCAGCATCTTCAATAAGCTTTCCTGCAAAATGACCTTCTGGTCTTTTAAAGGTACTTCCAGCTGAAGGATATTCTAATGGCTGTCTGTCTTCTCTTCTTGTAGTTAATTCATTAACTCTTGACTCTATTTTATCATGATCATCAGGAGTTAATTTAAATGTAGCACTTAAAACTACATATCCTTTTTGCATAACTACAGATTGTCTGTATCCTAAATTTAATTCTTCCTTTGATAAAACTCTTATTTCTTGATTATCATCAAGAACTTCAGCACTTTCAATTACAAATGATATTTCTCCATCATAAGCTCCAGCATTCATATATACAGCGCCACCCACACTGCCTGGAATGCCACATGCAAATTGGAAACCTGCTAAAGCTGCTTCTGTTGCTTCCTTTGAAACATCTTTAAGTAAAGCACCAGTTCCAGCTTTAATCTTATTTCCCATACGTTCTATTTTATTAAGATCACATACTTTAATAACAACGCCTCTAATTCCTCCATCCTTAACTAAAAGGTTAGATCCATTTCCAATAACATAAAACGGAATATTATTATCTTTACAAACCGTAATAGTTTCTTTTAATTGCTCTATATTATTTGGAGTCAAAAGTATATCTACAGGCCCTCCAACTTTAAAGTATATATGTTCACTCATTTTTGCATCCAATTGAATTTGTGACTCATTATATATTTTACTAAACAAGTCTTTATATTTTCCATACTGATTCATGATAAAAACTCCTCAAACGCTAATATTAATCTATTTTTTCATATTGAATATAACAACTTATATTTAATATGTATTAACTGACTAAAGTATTTTTTGTCAGTTTCACTTTATTTACATCATATAGAATAATCTATATATTAAAGTAATACAAGTAAATTTTTATTCAATATCCTTTAATTTAAGTAAATATTTATTCCGTATTATTATAGCATAGTTTAATTATTTTGTTCATGGTTTTTAAAATACGCCATAATGCTTGTTGCTGCCTTATTATCTATAGATTCTGTTTCTAGCAGTTCCTCTACAGTTGCTTTCTTTATATTATCTATACTTCCAAATTTCATTAAAAGAGCCATACGTCTTTTTTGACCAATATTAGGTATATCGTCCAGTATTGAATGAAGTGTCTTTTTATCCCTCAGACTTCTATGATATGTTATTGCAAATCTATGTACTTCATCCTGAACTCGTCTTATCATCTGCATAAGATTAGAAGTTCTATTTATTATAAGTTCTTTATTATTATAAATAATCCCTCTTGTTGCATGGTGATCGTCTTTAACAAGACCACAAACTGGTATATTTATTCCAAGCTTCTGTAATACTTCAAGGGCCACATTAACCTGACCTTTTCCTCCATCCATCATAATTAAATCTGGAAAATTAGAGAACTTACCACTTGAAAATTTAAGCTGCCTTTCCTGGATTTCTTTAATTTCTTTTAAACCGTGGCTAAATCTTCTTTCTAATATTTCTCTCATACTATCATAATCATTAGCATTTTTTACAGTTTTTATACGAAATCTTCTGTAATCACTATTTTTAGCTTTTCCATCTTCAAAAACAATCATAGACCCAACAGAATCAACTCCCTGAATATTTGAAATATCATAAGCTTCTATTCTTATTGGCATAGAATCAAGTTCTAATAATTCTTGAATTTCTTCAAGGCAGAGTCTATTTATTTCCTTATCTCTTAAAATCTTATCTTTAAACTGATCCAAAGTTACTTTTGCATTGCTCTTAACAAGCTCAAGCATTTCCTTCTTTTCACCTTTAATAGGTACCTTAACAAATACTTTTGATCCACGTTTAATTGTTAGAAATTCTTCAAGTGCATCATTGTCATCATCATTGCTTAATGGTATATATATATTCTTTGGAACCTTAGGTGTTCCACCATAAAATGATACTATAAATTGAGATATTATAACTGAATCATCTTCATACGCACTGTTTTCAAGAATGAAATTTTCTCTTCCTGTAACTTTTCCATCTCTTAAAAAGAATACTTGAACTGCACAGTCTTTTTCATCTTTATATATATTTATAAAGTCTTCATCATTATCTTGTGATTTAAATACCTTTTGTTTTTCAGCTATACTTTCAATTGCTAAAATCTTATCTCTAAATGATGCGGCTTTTTCAAATTCTAGGTTCATTGATGCTTCTTGCATATCATTTTTAAGCTTATTAATAAGACTTTTATCTCTTCCACTCAATACATCTATAATCTCATCTATCATACGTTTATATTCATCTTTTGAAATATGTCCTTCACAAGGTGCATTACACTTTTTTATATGATAATTCAAACAAGGTCTTGTATGTTTACCATTTTCAAAGATTAACTTTTTGCATGTTCTAAGTGGAAATATTTTTCTTATGAGTTTTATAGTTTCATGAACAGCTCCTGCATTTGGATAAGGTCCAAAATACTTATTTCCATCCTTAGCAAAGTTTCTTGTTATAAATACTCTTGGAAAATCCTCATTTGTCGTTATTTTTATAAAAGGATAAAATTTATCATCCTTTAGGGAAATATTATATTTAGGGCTATGTTTTTTTATTAAATTACATTCAAGAATTAATGCTTCCATTTCTGAATCTGTAACTATGTACTCAAATTCTGCAATGTTTTTTACCATTGCTTTTACTTTTTCAGAATGATTTTTTGAATTCTGAAAATATTGTCTTACTCTATTTTTTAAAACTTTTGCTTTACCTACATAAATAATTTCACCCAGGCTGTTTTTCATTAAATAGACACCTGGCTTGTCAGGTAAAATCTTAAGTTGAGCTTTAAAATCAAACATTATATAATATACCTCCCCTTTTTTTCAGTTAACAGTTTACAGTTAACGGTTAACAATTTTCAGTTAGCTTCTCTTTATTAATAAACTTTATTTTTAAAAGATATGCTTCTATTAATGAACTTATCTTTAATTTTATATTAGGCAGATACTCGTTTAGAATATCTGCCTAATAGTATAACTATAAAATTTTTCAAAAATATTCACTTAAACTTTTTAGTTCTTCCTTGATAACTGCTAACTATCTAAGTGCTGTATTTATTACATTTCCTGCAACTTGTGCTGCTGCTGTAGAACCATAACCTCCATTTTCAACAATTACTGCTAAAGCTATCTTTGGATTATCTGCTGGTGCAAATCCTATAAACCATGAATGTGGTTTTGCAGGTGTTCCATTTGGAAGGTTATAATCTGCTGTTCCTGTCTTACCAGCTGCATTAGTACCTTGGAAATAACTCCATGATCCACTTACTTTAGAATCAACAAGATTCTTCATATAATCTTTTATTATACCTGCATCAGTACTATTCATAATCTGTTTACGAACTTTAGGTTCAACAGTTTTAACTACATTTCCATCTTTGTCTATTACCTTACTAACTAATGTAGGTACCATCATCTTTCCATCATTTGCAATAGTACTTGATACTAATGCCATTTGAATCGGTGTAGCAAGTATACTACTTTGACCTATTCCTGTCTGAGCAATACTTCCTTTTTCACTTGCAGTTAACGTTGGGAATCTACTGTTTTCAATTGTAATTCCCTCTGCTTCTATTGAATTATTAAAACCATAATCTTCTGCTGTAGCTTTTAGTTTATCATTACCAAGCTCCATTGCAAGTGTACCAAAAACTACATTACTTGATACTTTAAATGCTTCTCTTAAATCAATAGTGCCATATACAGCATTATTAGCATTACTTAATGACTGTTTATCATTAAATACTATCTTTCCTTCATCATTAAAGGTTCTATTTGTTATACCACCTATATTTTCTAGAGCACTTGTTAATGTAATTGTCTTAAAGGTTGATCCAGGTGGATATAACCCAGCTGTTGCTCTATTTATAAGTGGTGAATTATCTGCACTTCCTGCATTAGCTGCATCCATTGATGCCTTTAAATCATTAGGATTATATGTTGGTTTAGAAACCATGGCTAACACTTCTCCTGTTTTAGGATTTAATGCAACAACAGCTCCTTTATTACTTCCAAGAGCATTATATGCAGCCTGTTGTATTACTGGATCTAAAGTTGTAACAACTCCATTTCCAATTTTATCTTCATCTTCTTTTCTTTCTTCAAACATACTTTTTAATTTATCAATACTAAAATCATTAATAATACTTGAAAAATTATTTTGAAGTTTGCTATAAGTTGACAGTTCTTTATTATATTTTGCTTCAAGACCAACAGCTCCATATATTGAACTATTGTATCCTAATGCATGAACATATAAATCACCTTTTGTGTATGTTCTTTTTTGAGTTAATGCATCTATTCTTTCGCTTGTAGTTAATGCATTACCATTTCTATCATAAATGGTTCCTCTTAAAATTTCATTTGATACTGCATAAATTCTTTTATTTCCTGGCTGTTCCGCTATACCTGGCGCTGAAAATGTTTGAAAATATGCAATATAAGATATAAGAGCTACAAAGCAAAATAGAAAAACTATCATTACTTGTTTTATACTATTTGAATTATCTTTCATTTTAGCCCTCCTCCGATATCTTCTGAAGTATAGCTAGAGCAAAAAACATTGTCAGCATTGAAGAACCACCATAACTTATAAGTGGCAATGTAATACCTGTTAATGGAATTACGGCAAAAACTCCTCCAATAATAACTAGTACCTGACATGCAATCATTGCACTTATACCAATTGTATTAAGCTGTGAAAATTTATCTTTTACTCTAAATGCCGCTCTCATTCCTCTATAGAAGAATAAGAAATATATTATCATTATTCCAAGTCCAAATACCATTCCAAGTTCTTCGCATATTACTGCAAAAATTAAGTCAGAAGTGTTAACTGGGACAAATCCTGGATACCCCTGACCTAAACCGCTCCCAAACATTCCTCCTGAAGAAATTGCATAAAGACCTTGAATAATCTGATATCCAGCTCCATTTGGATCACTCCAAGGATCTCTCCATATATCTATTCTTGCCTGTACATGAGAAAATAAATGATATGCTGCAAAAGCACCTATAACTGATAAAACTACTGTTACTGCGACATATTTTTTCTTACCTGTAGAGACATAAAGCATTGTAAGTGCTATACCAAAGAATATTAAAGCCGATCCTAAATCCTTCTGCATAACAAGACATCCTAAAGAAAACATTGAAACTAAAGCAGGTTGCCATAACTGCTTAAAATCTTCTAACATATCCTTTTTATCTTCATAATTCATTAATGCTGAAGATAAATAAAGCACAAAGGTTATCTTTCCAAGTTCAGATGGTTGAAAACCAAATCCTCCAATGGTAACCCAGTTAGTCGCACCATTAATTTCCTTACCAGCAATAAGTGCCATTGGCATTATTAATATTGTTGAAATTAAAAATACATTTTTGTATTTTGAAAAATTCCGTATATCTGGAATTGCAACTACAAGACCTACAAAGACAATAATCCCTGCTGTAAACCACATAAATTGCTTTATTGCCACACTTGTATCCAGTCTATACATTACTGCTATTCCTATAACAGAAAGTATGCAAGCAAATGTAATAAGAAATTTATCACCCTGTGGATAAAACTTACGTATTAATACTTGTGTTGCTGTTACAAATGCACATACTATTAATCCCATCTTTATGGCACCAGTATCCATTGGATCTTTTAAAATTGCTAAATTAATAAAAAGAGCCATGCAAAGTATGTATGTAAGAATCAGCAATACAATTTCATCTTTTTTTATTTTCAATATATCTCACCTCATTTTCAATTGACAATTGAAAATTGACAATTGACAGTTACTAACGAAAATCACAGCTTTCCTTATGTGTTATCAAAAATAGTAATTCTATTTTCTCTAGTATCAACTGCTAATTTTTATTTTTAAAATAACACATTTTTCTAAGACTCAGCTAAATACCTAAGGCAATACCTGCTGAGCCTTAATTAATTATGTTAAAATCTTAAATACTCCGCTTCCTATTCTTATTTCATCCTTATTAGACAGCTTAGCTCTTCCTTTTAATTTATTTCCATTTAAATAAGTTCCATTAGTACTATTTAAATCTTCTAAAAATAAACCATTATTTCTAACTAGAATCTGAGCATGATTACCAGAAACATGTTGATCTGCCATAATTATAGAATTTCCATCTTTTCTTCCAATACTTAAGTCTGATCTTATTGGAATTATTGATCCTTCCTTAAGTTCCTTAGCATCACCACTTTTTATTATTTCTAATCCATAATTACCGTTAGTTCTTGGTGGTCTTCTCTTTTTACCCCCATTCTTAACGTCCTTATACATTATTTTCAAAGCATAGTATAGTATTACGTATAATATGATGATAAAAATAGGTTTAAATACAAATTGTACCATTATGTTTGAAAAGCTCATATTTTCACCTCAATATCTATTTGCTATATCACATATTGATTATACAACAAAAAATTTAATATGACATAAGAAATGCCACTTTTGTAATAATGAATTCATAAATTATAATATATTTCTTAAATATTTTCCAGTATATGATTTTTCCTCTTTGCATATTTCTTCTGGAGTTCCACACTTAATAATAGTACCACCTTTGTCTCCACCTTCTGGGCCTAAATCAATTAAATAATCTGCACATTTAATCATATCAAGGTTATGTTCAATTACAACAACAGTATTACCAGCATCAACAAGTCTTTGAAGTATTTCTACTAATCTATTTACATCATCTATATGTAATCCTGTTGTAGGCTCATCTAAAATATATAATGTTTTTCCTGTACTTCTCTTTGATAATTCTGATGCAAGCTTTATTCTTTGTGCTTCACCACCAGAAAGCTGTGTTGATGGCTGACCTAATCTTATATATCCTAATCCAACATCATTTAAAGTCTTAAGCTTATTTTCTATTCTAGGTATATTTTCAAAGAACTTAAGTGCTTCTTCAACGGTCATATCTAATACATCTGAAATACTTTTACCTTTATATTTTACTTCTAAAGTTTCTCTATTGTATCTTTTGCCCTTACAAACTTCACAAGGCACGTAGACATCAGACAAGAACTGCATTTCTATTTTAATTATTCCATCTCCAGAACAAGCTTCACATCTTCCACCTTTAACATTAAAGCTAAATCTTCCTGGTTTATATCCTCTCATTTTAGCTTCATTTGTTTGTGAGAAAAGTTCTCTTATAATATCAAAAGTTCCTGTGTATGTTGCAGGGTTAGAACGTGGAGTTCTTCCTATTGGACTTTGATTTATATCTATTATCTTATCAATATTTTCATATCCTTGTATCTCTTTATGTTTACCAACTGGATTCTTACTTTTATTTATTATTTTATTTAATCCTTTGTATAATATTTCATTAACAAGAGTACTCTTTCCTGATCCAGATACACCTGTAACAATACTTAAAGTTCCTAGTGGTATAGAAATATTTATATTTTTTAAGTTATTTTCTTTTGCTCCAATAACTTTTATTAGATTACCATTTCCCTTACGTCTCTCTTCTGGGGCCTTAATTTCTTTCTTTCCTATTAAATATTGACCAGTTAATGATCTTTCACAATCCTTTATTTCTTCTAAGGATCCCGCAGCTACAATTTCACCACCATGTTCCCCAGCTCCAGGACCAATATCTACTATATAGTCTGCTTCTTTTATAGTATCTTCATCATGTTCAACAACTATTACTGTATTTCCAACATCTCTTAAATTTTTAAGAGTCTGAATCAGTCTATCGTTGTCTCTTTGATGAAGTCCAATACTTGGTTCATCAAGTATGTATAATACTCCCATAAGAGATGATCCTATTTGTGTTGCAAGCCTTATTCTTTGAGATTCTCCACCTGATAATGTCCCTGAGTTTCTTGCAAGACTTAGATAATCAAGACCAACATCTAATAAGAACTGTAATCTATTTTTAATTTCTCTTATAATCTGTTCACTTATTATTTTATCTTTTTCTGAAAACTCAACACAATTTATAAAATCTAATTCATCCTTTATAGACATTATTGTAAATTCATAAATATTTTTTCCTCCAACAGTAACAGCAAGAGCATCTTTTTTAAGTCTTGCACCTTTACATTTAGGACAGTGAGCATCACTCATGTATTGTTCAATATCACCTTTTATAACATCAGAATTAGTCTCATTGTATCTTCTCTTAAGAGAATTTATTTCACCTTCATAAGAATAATTATATGTAGCCTTAACACCATCTTTTACATAATCAACTTTAATTCTTTTTCCATCAGTTCCATATAACAATAATTCAACTTGATTTTTATCAAGGTCTTTTATAGGTTTATCAAGTTCAAGACCATATTCTCTACTTAAAGCCTGTAGTATAGCATATGTCCATGAATCATCTTTTAATCTTCCAGCACCCCATGTTGCAACAGCGCCTTCCATTATGCTTAAATTAGAATCTGGAATAACAAGCTTTTCATCTATTTCTATAAGAGTTCCAAGACCATCACAATGATCACATTTACCAAATGGAGAATTAAATGAAAATAATCTTGGAGCAAGTTCACCAATACTTATTCCACAATCAGGACATGCAAAGTTTTCACTAAATAAAGTTTCTTCTCCATCAATAATACTTGCAATTACTAATCCTTCTCCCATTTTTAAAGCTGTTTCTATTGATTCAGTAAGCCTACCTTCAATTCCTTCTTTAATAACAATTCTATCTACAACTGCTTCTATATTATGCTTTTTATTTTTATCAAGAGTAACTTCTTCCTCAGTTAGATCATAAATTTCTCCATCTATTCTTGCTCTTATAAATCCATTTTTCTTTATGTTTTCTAATAATTTTTCATGAGTTCCTTTTCTTCCTCTTACCATTGGAGATAATATCTGAAGTTTAGTTCTATCCCCATAACTCATGATTTTATCAACAATTTGATCCACAGATTGTTTAGTTATTTCCTTTCCACACTTAGGACAATGTGGAATACCAACTCTAGCATAAAGCAATCTCAAATAGTCGTATATTTCTGTTATTGTTCCAACTGTAGATCTAGGATTTTTACTTGTTGTCTTTTGATCTATAGATATAGCAGGTGATAAACCCTCAATATGCTCAACATCTGGTTTATCCATTTGCCCTAAGAACATTCTTGCATAAGAAGATAATGATTCCACATATCTTCTTTGTCCTTCTGCATATAAAGTATCAAATGCAAGAGATGACTTACCTGATCCAGATAACCCTGTGAAAACAACTAACTTATCTCTTGGGATTTCTAAACTTACATTTTTTAAATTATTAACTTTTGCACCTTTGATTACTATTTTATCGTTCACTAAATACACCCCTTTTTTCAGTTAACAGTTAACAGTTATCAGTTAACTGTTAACTGTTTTTAATGAAATCCCTTAAGGGATTTCTATATTTTATTTAGTAATTAGATTGCTTTTTCAATCTATTTTAATCCATCATTATAATTAAAAAGCCGAAAGCTTTTCTATATAACTGCTACTTGTTAACTGTTACTTGTTAACTGTTTAATTATGTCTCTAAGTTCTGCCGCTCTCTCAAATTGTAAGTTCTTTGCTGCAAGCATCATTTCATTTGTATATTCTTTAATAAGCTTATCTCTTTGTTTCTTAGTAAGCTTCTTATTTTCGTCAGTTTTATATTCTGCAGTATCTTCTGCAACTTTTGTAGCTTCTATAACATCCCTTACATCCTTAATTATTGTAGTAGGAGTTATTCCATGTTCTTCATTATATTTCGTTTGAATTTCTCTTCTTCTTTCCGTTTCTTTAATTGCCTTATTCATTGATTTAGTTATATTATCTGCATACATTATAACTCTGCTCTCTGAATTTCTCGCTGCTCTTCCTATTGTCTGGATTAATGATGTTTCAGATCTTAAAAATCCTTCTTTATCTGCATCTAAAATTGCAACAAGAGCAACTTCTGGTATATCAAGTCCTTCTCTTAAAAGATTGATTCCAACAAGTACGTCAAATTCTCCAGTTCTTAAATCTTTTATTATTTTCATTCTTTCTATAGTGTCAATCTCAGAGTGCATATAAGTAGTCTTTACTCCAAGCTCTGTAAGATACTTAGTAAGGTCTTCTGCCATACGTTTTGTAAGTGTTGTTACAAGAGTTCTGAATCCACGTTCTGTTGTTTTATTTATTTCACCATATAAATCATCAATTTGTCCTGTTACTGGTCTTATTACAATTTCTGGATCAAGGAGTCCAGTTGGTCTTATTATCTGTTCAGCTATTTCTTCAGAATTATCAAGTTCATACTGAGAAGGAGTTGCACTGACAAATACAACCTGCTTTATCTTCTTTTCAAATTCTTCAAACTTTAAAGGCCTATTATCATATGCACAAGGAAGCCTGAATCCATAATCAACTAATGTATTTTTTCTTGATCTATCACCTGCATACATAGCTCTAACCTGTGGAAGTGTTACATGACTTTCATCTATGAACATTAAGAAATCTTCTGGGAAGTAATCTAAGAGAGTTTTTGGTGGTGTTCCTGAATCTCTGCCATCTAGTATTCTTGAATAATTTTCAATTCCACTACAGTATCCCATTTCTTTTATCATTTCAATATCATAATTTGTTCTCTGTCTTAGTCTTTGTGCTTCCAAAAGCTTATCTTGAGAATTAAGTTCTCTTAATCTTTCTTCAAGTTCATCTTCAATTTTCCCTATTGCTCTGTCTACGGTTTCTTTAGATGTAGCAAAGTGGGAAGCTGGAGTTATTGCAACATGATTTCTATCTCCAATTATACTTCCTGTAAGTACATCAAATTCTCTTATCCTGTCTATTTCATCTCCAAAAAATTCAATTCTTATGCCTTTATTTGAATATGATGCTGGAATAATATCTAAAGAATCTCCTCTTACTCTAAATGTACCTCTTGAAAAATCAATATCATTTCTCTCGTACTGTATTTCTACTAGTTTCTTTATTATCTCATTACGTTCTTTTTCCATTCCAGTCCTTAAACTCAACGTAAGCTTTTTATATTCATCTGGATTACCAAGTCCGTATATACATGAAACTGATGCCACTATTATTACATCACGTCTTTCAAACAATGCCGATGTTGCAGAGTGACGAAGTTTATCTATTTCATCATTTATAGATGCATCCTTTTCAATAAAAGTATCAGTCTGTGGTACATATGCTTCTGGTTGGTAATAATCATAATAAGATACGAAATACTCAACTATATTATCTGGAAAAAACTCTTTAAATTCCGAACATAACTGTGCTGCAAGAGTCTTATTGTGTGCAAGTACTATGGTTGGCCTCTGAAGCCTCTCTATAATATTAGCCATAGTAAAAGTCTTTCCAGATCCAGTTACTCCAAGAAGTGTCTGGCCTCTATGATCATGGTTTATTGAATCTATAAGTTTTTCTATAGCCTGTGGCTGATCACCTGTAGGCTTAAATTTCGAATGAATTTTAAACTCTCCCACTTTAATTCCTCCTATCCATAATTTTTTCTCGAACAAACATTCGTAATATATTTACTATTGTACTTTTCCTTATTCAGTAAGTCAACAAGTTATTATATAAATAAAACTTAATATATTTCGGGTTTCGATTTATAATTAATCCAGTTCTTATATTCTTATTATGTACAAAAAATTCAAGCAATTTCACATAACTGCTTGAATTTTATAAATACTTTTAATTATTGTTTTTATTTACGTTATTCAAAATATCCTTAAAGCTTTTTTCTCTTATCTCTGAATCATCAGTTTTTTGAGATTCACTCTTATTAAACGGTACAAATAGAGCTCCAATTCTACTATTATCATGTACATAATTTACCTCTTTTATAACACCGTTACAATCTTCAAACTTAATTACCGCTCTCGATAAATTTTTCTTAAGTATAGAATAAATATCCCTTTCACTGTTTAAAGATTCATTATTAACAGAAATTATTTTGCTATTTATGTCCATATTGAAATCTTTTAATTTAAAATTATTACCTATCTCTAAAATTACAAGCCCATTTTCATCACTTATAAATTTAGGTTGCCTTTTCATTTCCTTATTTCTCTGAATCTTAAGCATAAATTCATGGGCAACTGGTGCAAAAATAACCACAAATATTTCTCCCAATAATCCTATTCTTGCTGCTTGAGCCACAAGAATTAATAATACTCCATAAATAGAAATATGTATTCCTGATGATACTGCTTTTTCTCGTTTTGTTCTTGTATATGTAACTGATGAATATCCAACAACTGCATAAAGAGACAACAATGATATAAATATTGACCTTAATAAATCAATCTGATCTTGAGATTTAAATAGAGTCCAATAAGCTGGTATATCATTTAAAGATACATTATTAAATCCACCATACAACTCACTCATATTAGCCATAATCATTATAGCTAAAGGAAGTATCCAGTATCTTTTTAATGAATATCCACCTAGAATTTCATTTTCCTTCTTAATAAGTATAGGAACTGCTCCCCTATGACCATCCAAGGAAACTAATATCCCTTCAACAACATGCATAACTCCAACAAATATCATTATATAAAGTATGTCCAAATTAAAATAATTTGTATAATTTACATCAGAAGATATCATTCCATATATCTTCAATATAATGCTTATTGCTCCTAAAACTGAAGCTGAATATGAAAAACATACTAAAGATGGTTTTATAGCCATTAATATTATTGATGTAAAAAATAATATCTCTATTCTACAGTTTTCATTAAAAACAACTCCACATAAATTTAAAATTACACTTCCTATAATCCCCCCAAATACTCCAAAAACAAATTGAGATAGTGTAAGTTCAATTGCCGATTCTACACTACCTCCAACTATCATTTTCTGCATTGCTGCTCTTTTTTTATTTTTAAAATAAAAAACCACAAGCAGTGCTAACAATATAAATACTGATGGGGGGAATAAGATTGCACTACATATACTTCTTAAAGTAGAAATAACTAGATCCATACAATAATTCCCCTTTTTATTTAATTCATTTTTTTATTTAATTCATCTATTGCGGTTTTCAATTGCTTATCTTGATCTTTATTATATCCTTGAGAATCAAGCTTATTATCTGTTGAAACTTCAACATCAGGAACAATTCCTATCTTGTGAATATTTTCTCCATTTGGTGTGTAGTATTTTGAAATTGTTACTTTCAGTCCTCCAATACCATTGTTAAACCTTACTGTCTGCTGAACAATTCCCTTACCGAAAGTTGTGTTTCCAACAATTGTTGCTGCTTTATAATCCCTTAGAGCACCTGTAACAACTTCTGATGCACTTGCACTATCTTCATTTACAAGTATAACTAATGGCATTCCTTCTGCAATTCCTCCAACTGATAAGGATTCATTTCTATTTTCATATTTGTCTACAGTATAAGTTATAATTTTATCCTTAGGAATAAATTGCGATGCAACACCAACTGCTTCACTTAAAAGACCTCCTGGATTTTCTCTTAAATCAACTATAAGACCTTTCATCCCCTGTCCTTTAAGTTCTTCAATTTTGTTTTTAAAATCTTCTGTTGTGTTCTCATTCATAAATGAGTGAATTCTTATATATCCCATTGAGGAATCAAGCATTTCACCATCAATTACACTTAATTTTACTTCTTGAGGCTTTATTACAACATCAAATGGATTAGTTCCTTCTCTGTCAATTGTAAACTTAATTTCGCTTCCTACAGAATTTGAGATAACACTTACAGCTTCGCTAAGCTGATCCCCTGTATATGCAACATCATTTATTTTTTCTATAACATCATTGCTTTTTATACCAGCTTTTTCTGCTGGTGAATCTTTAATTGGTGATACAATAACTATTTTATTATCTAAATTTGCAATATTAACACCAATACCTGTCATTGAACCATTACTCTGTTTTATTAATTTTTCAAATTCATCATTATTCATAAACACTGTGTATGGATCATTTAGTGCACTTGTCATACCTTTAATAGCACCTTCAAGTAATACATCATCATTTATTTCTCCATCATACTTTTCAATCAATGTATCTCTTACTGTAAATAATGCTGAATATTTACTGGCATCATTAATTTGAGATGCTGTACTCTTAACGTTTTCTGATGTTTTCACAAAAAATATGCCTTTAGTAGCTATATAGTTTCCAATCATTAAAGAAGATACACTTAAAATTATCATCAATGATGCAATCAATATTATTGACTTTTTTGAAGTTTTTGTATTATTCCTTGCAAACGTTCCTTTTTTCGACTTCCTCATGTATAAAACTTCCTTCCCCATGTATAAAACTATACATAAAAATCATAATAAATTAGTCTAATTACTATGTAAACCCCTATAAGAAAAGTAATCTTTTCTCATAGAGGCATTAACACTAATTATTTTATGCTTTTTTTCAAAAATTATACTATTAAGAATTTTCTTAAAGCAATTACGCTGGCAATTCCACCAACCACAATTCCACCAATTGCAAACTGCCATAATAAATTACTTATAATATACATAGGATTTACTATGCTTACAAATGATAAAATAGAAGCAATCCAAACAAATAATCCTTTATATGCAAAGAATAATGCTACACATGCAAACACTGCTCCCACAAGACCAATTACCATACCTTCAATGACAAACGGCCATCTTATAAACCAGTCAGTAGCCCCTACAAATTTCATTATTCCAACTTCTCTTCTTCTTGAATAAACAGTAAGTTTTGTTGTATTCATTATTAAGAATATTGAAACACCAACTAATACTGCAAACAATCCTATACCTACAGTTTTTACACCTTTAACTATACCAACAACTTTATCAACTAATGCCTGTTGATCTTGAATCGAATCTACACCTTCAAAATCTTTTATTCCTTCACCTACATTTGAAGCATATTCTGGTGATTCTAGTTTAACTGTAAATGCTGCCTGAAATGGATTATTATCAAATGTATAACCTTTTAATAAACCTTCATTTTCATTAGTAGTTTCTTGGAAATTTCTATATTCATCTTCTTTTGAAGAATATATAACATCTTTAACACCATCTATTTCTCTTAGCTTTATTTCAATTTCCCTTTGATCAATAAGCTTTATGTCATCTTTTAAAAATATCTTTATTTCAACTTTGCTTTGAACATTTTCTATTCCTTTATTGATATTAGTTGCAACAAGCATAAATATTCCAAGAACAAAAAACGTTATAAGAACAGTTATTATTGATGCAATACTAATAGTTTTGTTTCTCTTTAAACTTACAAAAGCATCTTTAATATAATAGGTTATAGTATTAATTTTCATCTTCGTACTTACCTCTCTTCTCGTCTCTAACTATTTCTCCTTTTTCAATAGCTATAACTCTCTTTTTCATGTAATCAACAATCTCTTTAGCATGAGTAGCCATTAAAATAGTAGTCCCAGATTTATTTATATCATCAAGTAACTCCATTATTTCCATTGCTGTATCTGGATCAAGGTTACCTGTAGGTTCGTCCGCAATTAACACTGATGGATTGTTAACTAATGCTCTTGCAAGGGAAACTCTTTGCTGTTCTCCTCCTGATAATTCATTAGGGAACATTTTATATTTATGTGATAATCCAACTAATGATAGAACCATTGGAACTCTTCTTCTTATTTCTTTTGGAGATGCTTCTACAACTCTCATTGCAAACGCAACATTTTCATATACATTAAGGTTTGGTATTAATCTAAAGTCCTGAAACACCATCCCAATTTTTCTTCTATAATAAGGAACCTGTTTTCTAGTAATCTTTGATAAATCTTTATCTGCAACAATTACTTTACCATTAGTAGGTTCTACTTCTTTTAATAACATCTTTATAAACGTAGACTTTCCTGATCCACTAGGACCAACTAAGAATACGAATTCACCTGCTTCTATTTCAACATTAACATCTGATAGCGCTTTTACATTTTTATCATATATCTTAGATACACCTCTAAATTCAATCATACTCGAACACTCCTTTTTAATCTGTATATCTTGCAAATTTATTGCAAAATCTACAAAATTAATTATAACATAAGAATAGTTTTATATGTTATACAATTTTATTAAATATATATTTCTTATCGTAATTTTTTTACAATTATATTAATAAAATTTGTTGTTTTTCGTGCTCTAATTGTATAAAATTATACATAAAAATCTATTTTTAACATTTAATCCTGTTTTATGTCCTTAAATCCCTCTCCTAGTACTTCATGTACCTCTCCTACTGCAATAAAAGCATCGCTATCAATTTGTTTTATATAATTCTTAAGTTTTATAAACTGATTTCTGCTTACAACTGCATAAAGCACATTGTTTTCTGCATTTGTATAACCACCTTCTGCTTTTAGAAAAGTACATCCTCTGTCTAATTCCTTCATTATAAATTGACTTATTTCTTTATTTTTCTGACTGATTATGAAAATACTTTTACATGCATTAAATCCTTCGATAAATCTATCTACAAGTATTCCAAGTAAAATAACACCTAATATAGCATATAGTCCTAAATCTATTCCAAAAACAAGTGCACTTGCAAATGTTATTACGAAATCAACAACTAAAAGAGATTTACCAATATCTAAATGAAAAAATTTATTTAGCATCTTAGCTAATATATCTGTACCTCCTGTTGATGCATTTTCGTTAAATACAATAGCCATTCCTATAGCAGAAATAATAGTACCAAATATAGTAGCCATAAGAACGTCATTTGTTATAGCTACAGGATTAAAGAATTTTTCAATAATCCATAATATTACTGATAAACCTAAGCTAGCATATATTGTTTTAACCCCAAAATTTCCATCAATAAACATAAATGCCACCACAAATAATGCAGCATTCATAATAAAGGTCAATACTCCAACTGATAAATTAGGAATTAAAGCATTCACTACAATAGCAGCTCCTGTTACTCCTCCTGCTGCTAAATTATTAGGTGCAAAAAAATACTCTACTGAAATAGCAACTAATATAATTCCAAATGTAATTATTGAATAACTTTTAAAATCTTTTTTATTCATTATTTTATTCCCCTTTATGCATATTGTTACTTATCCTATAGCTAACATCAGTAACGCTACCTCTCACCATGTATAGCTACTGAAAACTTTAGGATAAGTTTAACTAAATTTATCTATAGAAAAAACTCTATCTAAAAAGTTTCACTTTATATTGTTGTTAAATTTATCTATCTTATGCAAAGGAAATTTATTATTTAAACGTACTAGAGAAAATAGCAAGTCCAAATATTATAAAAAATTGGCATAGGGATTAACTTTTTTATTTTTTTATAATGCCTTAATAATGCAAAAAACTACAGAGTAGAATTATTAAAATTCTATACTCTGTAGTTATCTCTATAATCGAAGCATATACCTTAATATATTATCTTTTTAATGATATAGCTCTCTTTGCACTATTAACAATTGATTCAACAGTTAAGCCATATTTTTCTAATAATTGATCTGGCTTTCCGCTTTCACCAAATGTATCTTTAATTCCAACTTTAACAACTGGAACTGGGAATTCCTCTGTTACGACTTCTGAAACAGCTGATCCAAGTCCACCAACTATGCTGTGTTCTTCAGCAGTAACAATAGCTCCTGTTTCCTTTGCAGCTTTAACTAATAATTCACAATCTATTGGCTTTATTGTGTGGATATTAATTATTTTAGCATTTATTCCTTCTTTTGACAACTCTTCTTTAGCTTTTAATGCTAATTGAACCATCATCCCAGTAGCTACTATTGTTACGTCATTACCTTCTGATAATGTGATTCCTTTTCCGATTTCAAACTTATAATTATTTTCATCATTTACAGTTTCAACAGCTAATCTTCCTAATCTAACATAGCAAGGACCTTCATATTCAGCAATTGCTAAAATAGCAGCTTCTGTTTCTACTGCATCAACTGGATTTATAATTGTCATGTTAGGTATAGCTCTCATTAATGCAATATCTTCAACTGATTGATGAGTTGCTCCATCTTCTCCAACAGTTAATCCTGCATGTGTTGCACATACTTTTACATTTAATCTTGGATAACATATTGAATTTCTTATTTGTTCAAAAGCTCTTCCTGCTGCAAACATTGCAAAAGAACTTGCAAATGGTATTTTTCCACATGTTGCAAGACCTGCTGCAACACCCATCATGTTACCTTCTGCTATTCCCATATTTATAAATCTTTCTGGTGCAGCTGTTTTAAAATCTGCTGTTTTAGTTGACTTTGAAAGATCCGCATCTAATACAACAACTCTATCATTTAAATTTGAAAGTTTTACTAACGCTTTTCCATAAGCCTCTCTAGTTGCTACTTTATTTCCCATTAGTTTTCCCCTCCAATTTCCTTAAGCGCTTGTTCACATTGTTCTTTGTTAGGAGCATTTCCGTGCCATCCTGCTTCATTTTCCATAAATGAAACGCCTTTACCTTTTATAGTCTTACATACTATAACTGTAGGCTGACCTTTTGCTTCTTTAGCCTTACTTATAGCGTCTCTTATTTGATCAAAATCATGTCCATCAATTTTTAAAACATTCCAACCAAATGCTTCAAACTTTTTATCTATAGGACCTGGGTTCATTACATCTTCAATATTTCCATCTATTTGTAATCCATTATTATCTACAAAGGCAGTTAAATTATCTAATTTATAATGTGCTGCTGCCATAGATGCTTCCCAAACTTGACCCTCTTCAAGTTCTCCATCACCTAATATTGTAAATACTCTGTAATCTTTTTTATCTAATTTTCCAGCTAAAGCCATCCCCACTGCTGCTGATATACCTTGACCTAATGAACCTGTGGACATATCAATCCCTGGTAAATCATTCATATTAGGATGTCCTTGTAATCTAGAATCTATTTTTCTTAATGTATTTAACTCTTCTACTTCTAAATAGCCTCTTCTTGCTAAAGCGCTGTATAATGCTGGTGCAGCATGTCCCTTTGATAAAACAAATCTATCTCTGTTTGGATTTTTAGAATCCTTTGGATCTATGTTCATTTCTTCAAAAAATAAAACTGACATTATATCTGCTATTGATAATGATCCGCCTGGATGACCTGATGCTGATTCTGTAAGCATAGTTACTATGTCTTTTCTAATTAGCTTAGAAATATTTTCTAGCTCTTGTTTATTCTTCATTGCTGAACCCCCTGGTAAAAGTTTAATTATTTTGTTTTTCGCTTTTTACATTGTAACATAATATTTTTATTTTGTATACACTATTTAAATTTATGATATACTTTTATTTTTATTAATGTTTTTAGAATAACACAAAGGGTTATATAGTATACTATATAACCCTTAAAATTCTTTTTATTTTTAACTCAAGATAGATTCAAACTGATAGCAAGAGCTTTATTAACTTTCTTCATATCAGCTTCAGTCATATGTCCTATTTTTTCTTTAAGTCTTCTCTTATCTAAAGTCCTTATTTGTTCTAATAAAACTACTGAATCTCTATTGAGTCCATATTCTTCTGAAGATATCTCCACATGTATAGGTAGCTTGGCTTTATTTATTTGAGATGTTATTGCCGCAACAATAACAGTAGGACTGTATCTATTCCCAATATCATTTTGAATTATAATTACAGGTCTTATTCCACCCTGTTCTGAACCTATTACCGGACTTAAATCCGCATAAAATATTTCCCCTCTTTTTACCACAATGTTTGCCATTTCTAATTATCACACTCCGCAAATCCATGCCTCATACTCATTAACATCGTCTAACATATATTCAGAGCCTATCATAGAGTACTCTAGATTTATTTCAGCCATTTCAATATAACCCCTTTTCATCATTTCTTCAAAATCTGCTGAAATATCTTCATCAATACATTGTATTAATGATTTCCCCTTAACTCTACTACTTTTTATAATTTTTTTACTATTTATTTTTAAGTTCTTTATTCTATTTAAATCAATTATTGACATCTTTGCCTCCATAGAAGTAAATATTTTACCTAACTATGATTATATTACAATTTATGTCAATTTGTCAAAAATTCATATATTCTATACAATTTTAATGTACAATTTTATTGAATTTTGTAAGTACTCTCCAAAAAACGTGCATATATTATGTATTAAACACTCTTATAAATATCACAATGTTAATAATTTAAGACATTCCTATATTTATTTTAAACATCTTTTGTTTTTAATGATTCCTTAATCTATATGTAACCCACTCATTTTTCTTAGTAAATCATTAATTATATTTCTAAAATAAACTTTCATCACTCTCTTTGCTTGATTTGAACTCTTTGTATGATATAAGTATTCTCTCCTTACCCTCATCATCAAATATTTTTAATAATACTGGAGATTTTGTTTTTTTATCTACATAAAATTCACCTTTATCAATATGTTTATTGCCGTCTGGATAGTCTATATTTACTTTTATATATTCATTATCTGACCATTCCGTATCTACCGTTTCTAGCTCTCCACTTACACTCTTATCTAAAATATTGTTTATAAACGCCAAAGGATATATTTCATCTATGTTTTTATCAACTACATAATCCTTGCCATTTTCCCCTTGCATCTGAATCTCTGATCCTTTATATACTTTTACTCGTCCATCGGCATCTTGAAATTCTATGCGCATTCCATTATCTCCACTATAGTATTGCATAGTATTTTCTTTATACTCATCTTTAGAATTAATAAAAGTATATTCAACTTTACAACTATAATTTTTTGTATTATATAGCTTATCAATAATTTCTTCATTTGATGGTGTCACCATTTTCCTGCTAAAAATGATAACTGCAAAAATGCATATAGGCACAAAAATCAATAACCAAAGTAATTTTTTAAATTTATTTTTTTTATTATCCGAATCCATTAGTCCTCCAAGATTTATTATTACTTTATTACTATTATGAAACTTAAAGGACTTTTATTCTTCTATTTTAAACAAATATCATTAATAACTCTCGGCATTTCATTAATAATATCTCTAGCATTTAATATGTAAACTTCCTTGCTTAACTTATCTGCTATATATCCATGTATATATGCTCCTATTAGAGCAGCATCTAAAATATTAACCTTTTGAGAAATAAATGCATTAATTATTCCAGTCAATGCATCCCCCATTCCTCCAGATGCCATTTTACTATTGCCTGTAGGGTTTATATAAGTATTATTTCCATCTGTAATTATTGTATTGTAACCTTTCAACAAAACAATTATTCCATATTTTTTCGCAAATTCTGAGGCTATTCTTATTCTATCTGATTCAACTTCACTTACAGTTAACCCTAAAAGCCTTGCCATCTCTCCTGGATGAGGAGTGATTATAGCTCTATCTTTTAATTCTTCTAACATCCCTTTATTTTTTGCTAAAATTGTAATGCCGTCTGCATCAATTACTATTGGACATTTGCTTTTATCTATCACTTCATGTAATAATTCTTCTTCATATTTATCAGTTCCAATTCCCGGTCCAAATGCAATTGAATCTGATTTTTCTATGATTGACCCAAACTTAGAAGACTCACATGAAACTGTCATAGCTTCAATTAACTTTTCAGCCAATATATCTTGTATTTCCTCTTTACATGCTAAAGTTACAAGACCAGCACCAGCCCTTATTGTACATTCTGTTGTAATATATGCAGCACCTGAAAACCCTTTACTACCAGCAACAATTAAAGCTCTTCCGTAATCACCTTTATGACCATATAACTTTCGTGATGGAATTATATTCTTGTATTCTTCATTTTCAAGAATATATAAATTATCACTATTATTTTTTCTTACCACTTGTGGAATACCTATTTTTATAATTTTAACTTTTCCTATAAATTTAAATGCGTTGTAGTTTAAAAAACCCCTTTTTATGACTTCAAATGTATATGTTATTTTTGCTTTAACTGCAATATCTAACTCTACCCCTAAATTGCAGTCTAAACCTGAAGGAACATCTAATGAAACTATATATTTTCCATATTTATTGATACAACATATAAGATTCTGAATCCAAAAATCTAATTTTCTATTTAACCCAACTCCAAAAATCCCATCTATAATAACATCATAATATGTTAAATCTTTGATAAACTCTTCTGTGATATCATTTTCATTTTTGATGTACGTTATCTTATCATTATCAAGAATTCTTCTTATAATATCAAAATTAGTTTTAAAATCCTGACTATAATTTTCATCCTTGCTTATAATGACTACTTTTACGTTTTTTCCCTCAATAGCAAGATGTCTAGCTAATGCTAATCCGTCTCCTCCATTATTTCCCTTTCCACATAATATAAGAAACGAATCCCACTTATAATATATATCTTCAAAAATACCTCTTGCCGCATTTTCCATTAAAACAATACTTGGAATTCCATACTGGTTTATAGCTTCTTGATCCATTTTTCTGCATTTATCTCTATGAAAAACTTCTATCATTCTACTACCTCCATAACAGCATAAGCTATTGCACTTGTTCTATTATGAGAAATGCTAAGATGTATATTAACATCTTTTCTTTTTAAAATTTCATATACATTGCTATTTAAATTAACTACTGGCTTTCCCAATTCATCTCTTAATATCTCAATATCTTTTACTCCAAAACCCCTAAATCCAGTTCCTAATGCCTTGCTTACAGCTTCCTTTGCCGCAAAATTTCCAGCAATAACTTCACTTTTGAACCCTCTTGATTCAAATATATTTATTTCATTTTCAGTAAATAATTTATTTATAAACCCCTTTGTTCTTTTAACAGCAATTTCGATTCTCTCAATTTCAATTATGTCTGTTCCTATCCCTATAATCATATTTATCGCCTCACTTTTAGTAATATCTTACCACATAGAAGCGAAAAAAATAATTCTAAGTATCAATGTTTAGTTAATTTTTTCACTATAATTTCTATAATCCGCTTCATATGAAAATTCGTCAGCATAACATCCTATTATGTCAACTAAATGTATGGGCGATAGTTGATTTTGATAAAGTTTTTTAAGTATATCTTCTGCTTTATCCTTTTCAAATGAAATCATAGTCACCTTATCTCTTTCGATATTAATATTTTTTATCCCTATATAATCCTTTCTCTCTATTTCGATTCCATATACTGGTGTTCCTCTATAATCTGACTTAATTAGTCTGTAACTGTAATTGAATTCCATGTTATCCTCTTTTCTATTACATACATATTCATCTGCAATATTCATAATACTTCAACCCCTCAAACAATATTACAATAAAATATTAGCACATTATTAAATTATAAATTGTCAAAGCATGTACACAATATTAAAGAATCGTATATTTTTTATTGACAATAAAATCTCAACATTTGTTTTTTCCAACATAATACCTTTAAATTTTGTCGATTATTTTATTATATTTGTCGAATTATAGATTTTTATAACTACTTATAACGTGTGTATTTTTAATATGTTTTACAAATAAAAAAAGAGTTCAACAGAACTCTTTTTTTATCTCATAATCTCTTTTTTTGTTAAACCATAATTGAAAAACGCTTAGATATCGTTTACATTTTTATTATATCATATTTTTCAATTTTTGCAAGTTTTTTTATATTTAATGTTATTTTTCTTTATATTCCAATAAATGTAATAGACAAAATATATCTTTTACATTTATTGAATATATTTTTATTTTTAAAATGGTTTTACTATGTTTTTTTTAAAACATTTAAAATTTATTTTCAATAAATTTTCTTTATTACAACTAGCATTTTAGCTAACAGCTTTCTTCAACTTCATTTTGTACTTCTTTTTTAGTACTTATAAATTTAAAATCTTCTGCAACTACTTCTGCTATATATCTTTTGATTCCATCCTTATCTTCATAACTTCCTGTTCTTAGTCTTCCACTTACAGTTATAAGGCTTCCTTTTTGCGTATGCTTACATATAATTTCAGCCTTTTTACCCCATACGACAACTGTTATAAAATCAGCTTCTCTTGTACCATCAGGTAATTTAAAGTTTCTTTGAACAGCTATTACAAAACGGGTATATAATTTATCTCCATTTTCATTCTGTTTCAACTCTGGATCCTTTATTAAGCGTCCTAATAATATTATTTTGTTCATAAATATACCTCCACAGTAATTTTCCTTTTAATTTATATCCATAAAACAAAATAA
>OGRX01000240.1_pt1 | contig 31756 bp, 43 predicted proteins | sample 1573761 | NCBI WGS metagenome assembly OGRX01 (sample SAMN03295852, study PRJEB24534) | human gut metagenome | isolation source: fecal sample 2 from infant 8 | host: Homo sapiens | place: USA: Pittsburgh, PA | collected 2014-07
TTTGAGTGTACCATAAATGCCTTTTTATTTTTCTAACTTAATTTTACAATTCGCGTTAATAAAACAGCTATTATACCACTTCTAATTTCTTTTCTGTAAATAAATGATACTTTCTGTCCTTCTTCAAACTGTTTACTTTTATCTGATGGTATAATTTCTTTCCATTTTCCAAATCCCATATGATGATCTCCTTTCGCTTTCAACATTCAGAGCCTATCAATTTAATCTTATAAAAAAAACGTTCCAATTAAATTGGAACGTTTTACCAAAACCTTTATTATGCTTTAAAAATATTAACAGCTTGCATACCGCGCTGTCCTTCTTCAATATCAAAAGTTACTGCTTGTCCTTCTTCTAATGACTTAAAACCATCCGCTTGAATTGCTGAAAAATGAGCAAATACGTCATTGCCATCTTCACCTGTAATAAATCCAAAACCTTTGTCTGAGTTAAACCACTTTACTGTACCGTTGTTCATATATGTTTCCTCCTTGTGCATACCCTGTATGCGATTTGTTGCAAAAAATGTTTGATAAGCAAAAGGAGAATTATAGTCTTATGTATAGCGCTCTCGTTACATGTCAAAATTGATTACTTATTTATAATACCATACTATTTCCTATAAAGCAAATGAGTGTATTAAAACATGATGGACCAATACTATAAAAAGGTTATAATCCATCTACTCTAGACATGAAATATAAATATACGATACAAAAACCCCCTTGCACAATTATGATACAAGGGGCCTGTAGTCTTTTACTACAAGTAATTGCTTTATTATTCTAGCAAATTAGTTTTGTTAATTCAACCAATAAAATTATTCACAACTTATTAACAAAATTGTGTTTGGCTTTAAATTAGAACTGGGATATTAAGGAATATCGCTAAAGTAGCTGTACTACAATTTTCCACTTATTTAAAAGGAAACTGTTCTCAAGTAATAGTAGCTTAGAAATAGGCTAATTCTATTTTTTATTAGGATAAATTCCGTACACATTATCCTTTTCATAAATTCAAGCTTAACCTTGTTATAAAAAAAGAAAATCGGTTATGATTAACAAGTAAAATCTAAAAAAACACCTACCGCACAGACAACTGCTTGGGGAAGTACGTGCATCTGTGGTAGGTGTTTTCTTATGTAATACAATAGCTTTAAACTAAGCTACGTATGAGTAAAATTAAAATGCTCCTACCTAAGGACTTGGCATAAGATAGGAGCACCTCTTTTCTAAATCGAAAAGAGTCATAATATGAAAAGGTAACTCTATTGTAAATGAGGTACCTCTAAATTTCAACCGATTTTGCAAAAAATCAATAGCTCAATGTTTGACCAGAATAAATCAAGTTAGGATTTGCTAATCCGTTTAATGCAGCTAAGGTTTGATAAGTCGTACCAAGCTTAGCTGCAATACTTGATAAATTATCACCGTATTGAACTGTGTAAATGTTGCTTACTACTGATCCATTTACTTTCAAAATTTGGCCAGGGTAAATAAGATTTGGATTTGTCAATCCATTTAATGCAGCCAATCTTTGATAGTTTGTTCCGTATTGATAAGCAATGCTTGATAATGTTTCGCCGTATTGTACCACATGAGTCGCTTCTGGTTGTTTATCAGGAACAGTTGCCGCATCTGGCAATAATTCAATATTGCCTTTGCTGATCCATGACAAGATACCTTCAAGCAATACTCTGCTTTCAGTTACTTCTTGTACTTTATAGCTGTTTCCTTTTACCCATTGCGGAATAGCTTCGCCAGTTGCCCAAGCATCAACACTAAATTTCACTTTAACAGTGTCGCCCACTTTAACATCGGAACTTGGCGTATTTTCTACTTCTTTACCTTCCTCAATAGCTGGTGTGTTTGTTGCTGGTTGGTTATTCTTTGTATAACCATTATCAGTAATACCTGTTAAATCAACGTTACCATCTAGCCCTCCTGCAACGTAGGTTGACGTGAACTGAAAAATACCGATATTTTCAAATGAAGGAAAATAATTGTAATTTGGATAAGGTGTCACTTCATAATCTGGATATTCTGCCATCCATAATTGATACTTCTTTGCAATTCGTGATAAATCATAAGATGAAGTAAGATACCCTTTGTATCCGTAAAGCATCGGTGTATATCCAGCCTCTTTGATATAGTCTAACGCCCATAGCGTTACATCCGTCGATTGAACGCCGTCTTCCGCATCTAAGGCGACAATTGATCCCTTTGGTGTTTGAACTTTAGGTAAAAAGTAATCTAATACTTGCTTTGCATTTTCGTAGGTAAGGACGTTTTGCCACCATACATACGTATGCGCTCGTTTACCTTGTGCAATAGCACTCGCTACTTGTGATTTATAAGTATACTGCTCATAAATCCCACTAGCATTGTAGCCACCAATTTGAGCGATAGTAAATTTGTCGTGTGCATAGCCAAAGCGACCTTGTTCGCCTTGGTAAATCGCCCAATCCACACCTTGATCTCCTTTTGCAGCAAATACATTTAAAGGAGTAACTGCTACCAACGCTACAATAATCAACGTCACAATTTTCTTCATAAAGACACCTTCCTATTTTTTATTTTTTAAATTTTTTATGAAATCTTCAAATAGTTCCGTAACTACTCCCATCTTCTGATAGTTCTCAAATATCGATTTAATTTCCATCATCAGATAACCAACATACAGAACATATAGCAGCCCCACGCCAGCGCCACCAGGTACCAACGGTGCTAAGGGAATGAAAAAAAGCAGCAAGACAATACTTGCTACTTTCCTTAATATTCCGTTGATTCCTATTTTACTTTTAAACTCAATTTCTGGATTTATCTTGGCTGCGATAGTACCACTAATAAAATCAATAGTCATTGCAATGCAAATCAACATTAAAACATATACCGCTTTATGCTCTTGATCTACTACGAAACGTTCTAAAAAATCAAATACCGCCAAACCTACTTCCCTACTTTCCAACGATTTCTTTCGCTTCTTTTTCTGTAATGCAAAGTGGGACAAACTCCATTACTTGTTCATCTGTAAAACAGCCCCAGTCATACATCATTTTAATGTCATCAAATGAATACATTATTTTGCACCTCCGATTTGTTCTTTAATCGCATCAATTTCTTTAGTATTTTGAAGAGAAGTAAGCATAGTCTTTGAATTGATTTGAGCTAATGATTCTGCTTTAGCAGTTAGTTTTTCATTTGCTTGTTTTAAAGTAGCGTTATCTGCTTCTAATACTGCTGAAAGGTTTTCTAACAGATTTAATTTCTTCGAATAATCTTGCGTGACCGCTTCTTCCCATTTTCGTTCCGAGAAATTAAAGAATTGTGATTGTTCATTTGCTAAACCTTCAAGTGGTTTTTCTTCCACGTATGGTAAAGCAACGTTGTATGTGTCACTTACTTCTTGTGGTTCATAGCCCACAGGATACAAAACTTTATAAATAGTTTTCATCTATGTCATCTCCTGATTATAATCTGTTTTTAGCAATATAAGTGATTGTTCCCCAATACCACGTGTTTTTTGCGATGGTTGTTTGAGCTGATATTCTAACACCACTGACAAATTTAACAATTCCGCCACTCCCAACACTATTAATTAACGGAAATAGTTTGTCCGTGTTCGGTTGAAATTCTGCTGGTATTCCCCAAACAATCGTTTGATCTTTTGCAAAATCTTTATCGATTCGCGTTTGAATCGTAAATTGAACAGTTACAATGTCACCGTAACGTTCAAAAGTTACAGATCCACCTTGTAAAGAATCAAGATCAGTTGGCGTAAATGATTTATATTTTAATCCATTTTGAGTTAATACTGCGTTTCCTTTTGAAAGACATCCATCTTGAAAATCCTTAGTACCTAGAATAGTCTCATTTCCAACAGCCTTTACTAATTTACCTTCAATACCATCGATAGCATCTGCGTGTGTCTTCATATACTTTACAGTGCCATTTTCTTTTAATTGAACAATATCTGTTGTCATTACACTTCTCCTACCTTTTCAAACGTAATTGCTGGCAATCCATCTAGCTTTGTTTTATCTTCTTTAGACATCAAGCCATTTTTTATTGAGGTTGCAACGTCTGTCGTTGTTGCATTTTGCCCTGCTGGACCTTGCGGACCAACGTCTCCTTTATCTCCTTTTGGACCTTGTGGACCTGGGTCTCCCTTTTCACCTTTCAATACTTCTGGTTTCCCTTCCACAGCATTCCAATGTGTTTGAGGAAATACCTGTGTTCCTCCTTGTTTTACTTTAACAATATCTGTCATTCAACTTCCCCTACTCTCTCAAACGTAATATCAGGTATTCTGTCAATGGCTTCTTGAACTTTTTGGTCAACATATTGTTGATTCACTCCGCCGCCATCGCCACCACCAGTTGCTGAAATAACACCATCTTCTGAAATAGAAATATTCGCTCCAGCAGTATAACCTTTCAACTCTTCCAGTTTCGATTTTAGTTCAGTGGTGAAATTTTGATCTGTTTGCTTTACCGCAGACAACGTTCCGTCTTCTGTAATTTCTAACAGTTGGCCAACCTTTATTCCGCCCAGTTCATCTGCGGTAGCGATTGGAAGAATGTACACGCCTCCCTCGCCATTTGACAACCGTTGAAACATTTCAGCAGTGATAATACCGTCTGTTTCTTCTGTCGCATAAGGAAGTTCTGTCAGTGCATTTTCTAAGCCTAGATCTGCTTTAGTGATAATTACTGCCCCAGTATATCCATTAACAGATAATACTTTTGATTGACCCGCAATAATTTTTTCTAATCCTCGAACAGCGGATGCATGTGTAATAGGATAAAACTGACGTTCCACGCCATTTTCATCGGTTTCCATCATTCGTTTTGCTTTAACCACTTATTTCACCCACTTTTTCAAACACATAAGCGTTCTGTTTTGTATCATCAACTGTTGCGATAACCAATGCCCCATCGATCGCAGGATAATCAACTGTTCCAACAATTTCTGTTTCATGATTCAGTGAAAAAGCATCATCTTGTAAAATAATCAAGTCACTTATTTCGCCATATTCTAACGTATATAAGCGTTTCTCTAATTTCTGATACAAATATTCCATATCTGCCAATAAACGTTCAGAAATTGAATTATGGCGCACTCCTTGAATGTCTACACGTGCATCCATTAGCTCGGCTAACATCGTACCGCCAGGATCAATCGTTTTTAAAATATCTTTGATTGATTCGAACCATGAAGTGAAATCTGTTTTTTGCGCATCTCGCCACGCTTCGAACTCTTCTTTTCTAGCATTCATCCAATCAGTAAAATCACCCTTATTTTCGTTGATAAAAGCGTTCATGTCCGCGATTAAATCTTCAATGGACTGCCAATAAGAACCCATTTCACCTTCTGTTTTCGAAGCAGCATTCACTACAAAGTAAGAAAAGTTTTGCGTTGCACCAATCAGGTTATCACCTTTATGAATACTGAAATATGCTTCTTGTCTGTGTAACGACTGCATAGAATATTCATCAAAGGTATACTGAATAATCCCTTTTTTGGCATTCACAATTTTTGCTGAACGTTGAATCGGATATTTATTATCAATAACCGATTCAAAAAAAACTTCGCAACCTGTTAAATCAAGTGGCCAAGCATTTTCAACTAGTATGGCTTCTAAGACTTCTGTGTTTCGATTTCCTTGTCGTACATTCTGAATCCCAATGTAATTGTAAGGTTCAGTTGTACTTAGCGTTGCTTGCCATTTAACCATTGAAAAATCCTCCTTTCGTTATTTTGGTGGAATAACAATCGATTGAATAGAATTAGCAAAATATAATCGGTCATATTTTGCGACAATTTGCCCTTGCTCGGCGTTCTGTTCTATGGTTTGGATACGTCCGTTATTTAAGCCGTAAATCACGCCCGTGTGACCATATGTTGGGTCTACTGTCCAACCTGTTCCCCATTGGCCACCTCGTCTAATATTGACGATTGCTCCTACTACTAAATCTTGATACGTTGGATTTTGGATTACTCGCCAACCTACCGCATTCCAATCATATGCTTCACCAATATCTGCAGCAGATGATGTATCACCAATTACATGTGAAAAGCCATAAATTGTTCCTGCACCTAAACCGCAGCCGCCCATAAAACCAGAATATTCGGCTGGAACGGCATAACATTGCCCATTACCAAGCCATTTGCCCATTAAGGTCTCCAAATGTTCTATGCCAGCTTTTCCTGTTGCAGTAGAAGCTTTCAAATCTTTGAATTTGTCATACCATACTTGTGCATAGGTTTGTCTTTCTGGATGTGCTGCAGCTGGACGTTCAAAGTTTAATTCAAACGCATAAGCAGCTGTTTTAGGCGAGCTGACAACTTTAAATTCATCAACTGTTAATGGACTTACTTGTCCTAACCATTGCCCATTGAACATACACCAATTAATTAATTGAGCTTGGGCTAATGACGTCCTATAGTCTTGTTTGATACCTGCAGCTGCGATTAAGCGTTGTACATATTCTCGGCCATTCCAAGTTGGTGCACCTACCAATGGATATGCTGAACCGTCCCATTGAACCCATCCGTAAGCTGGACCGCCTATTTGTTCGGTATCTGGGTTCATACTTGGACCAACTTCTCCTTGTACATTTCCAAGGATACCTGCAGCAGCTGCTTTGCTGTATCCGTTAGCTAATAGGTAACTCCATAAGTCCCAAGCAAATTTATCTGCATCGCTTGTAACTTCTGATGGATAACCACCTGTTCCAGCTCCAGAACCGCCACCACCATTTTGACCAGGTATAACTTCTTTGCCGCCCACAATCAATCGATCAACTGTCAGAATTGCTTTACTTCCATTTGGACCAAAAAAGTTAAAATTATTTCCAACAAAAAACTGTGTAGGACCAGTAATTAAATGTCCTGTGCCTGATTGGTTAGACAAACCAATAATTTTTTGGGGATTATCTGCGACTAATAGTAATGAATTCCCATCAGAAACTACAGGATTTCCATTTTTATCTGCTAACCCTGGAAAAGGATTTCCCTTTGTTCCCATCGTGCCAACGTGACTATTACCATTCCAAAACTCCATCCCTTTTTTAGTTAATTCCATGATTTTTTTCTTATTATTCCAAGCTTGTAAAGTACCGTTTACCATACGTAAAATATCTCCACAGCTATTAAATGATGTTTCAAAAATATTAGATTTTATTTTGCCAGCTCCTATAAAGTCCGCATTCAATACTCCATTAATTCCCCACGCATTTTTAAATGGACCTTTCCAGCCAGTTCTTGAGAATCCAATTCCTTTGTTATTAATTGCAATCACATCTTTTGCAGTATCCGTGGATTCCGTATCTAAGTAATAATGGGTATTAGGTCGATTTTTAGGATATTGAAGTATACTTCCACCTTCAACACCGTTAATCAAATTAGTAATATAATCTACAAAATCACTCATATACTCTTTTTTTGTCAATGTTTTTATAGCTTCTTGAAAGTCTTGGCTTTGCTGTTTATAAAAAGCAACTTGGATATCTCCCGCAGTGATTTTTATTGTTTTTTCTGCTAAAGCATCATAGACAATTCCTGTAACTTTCGTTTGAATGTCAATATCATAAAGCTTGTGGTATACAGTGAATGTATCGAATAAATTATAGTTACGCATCTTAGCAAATTCTTTTGCTTCTTCTGAATCTGTAAGTTTCTCAATTTCTAATTCAATAGAAACTTTAGGCTTATCACTTCCTGGATATAATGTAGTGAAGTATTTACTTGCCACTTTATTTAAGCTAGCTATATCTTTTACTCCTTGATCTTCAGTAAACTGAATGTATTGAGCGTAAACATCAGGATACTTACTGATATATTCGCTTTTAACTGCATTTCCATAAATCCGTTGAGAAGTTCCGTCTGCTCCACTTTGAAGCTCTGCAAATGGCAAAACTTTAGTAACAATTGATTGCCAATCAAATTTAATGGTTAATCCTTTTAAATCTTTACCATAACGAACAGTTCCAACGTTATCTCGTCCTCTACGCCTTAGCAAAGATAATTTAAAAGGCTCTCGTTTTATTTCTCCGCCCCAGTATTGAAGTAGAGAACCTTGTTCCCCTGCAATACAATTCAATACATTTCTAGCTTCAAATGTAGTGCTAGAAGCTGTATTTATATCAGAATATAGTTTGATATCACAAGGTTCGTCCATGTTCTGTTCGATTAATTTCATTGCTTCTGCACCATTACGATTATCAACTGTTACTAGCCTCACTTGTCTGTTTCCTAGCTTATAAGTACGAGATTGGGCATAAATAACAATGCTATTAGTAAAAGTATCTTTAAACGTTTGTTTGATCTCAAAAATGTGGTATTCTTCTAAGTCATTTGGCTTTGCTTTAATTTGATAGCCATTTTCGAAATAATCACTAAATCTGCTAATCGCTGGATAGTCCATTTCTAGTTCATATTTTCCGTTTGCTTCTTCAGTGATTTCGCAACGTGTCGCATCAACAAGACGTCCTAATCCATTTGTTGAAAAATCTTTTTCTCCAGGTTTAAAAATAACTGGAATCAAACCTTTCGCCTCCAATTCGGCTGAACCTTAAACTCTGTTACTTTACCAGTCCAGCGAAAATTATTCTCTCCACATTTTAAAATCGGATAATCTTTAAAAAGTGTTTTATGATCCAAGATTTCAAATGCTCCACCTGATTTTCTATAAGCTTCTTGTTTTTCTGAATCTATAATGATGTCACCGTTAATTGCTTTTAATGAATATGATTGATTATTGATAAAAAAAGAAATATCCCCAGACCCCAAAATCTGAATAATGGGTTCTGAAGGATATTTTTCTGTATTGATTAACTGATTAGGATTACTTATCCAATATTGGCCAATACGATTTTTCTTAAAAGGTCGGATACTTACAGTAAATTCAAAAGGAATTAAAACCCCGCTTTTTCTTGTTCCTGTAAATTTTGGTGGACTCGTTACAATCGCCTGATAAATATAATGCTCATCAAAATAGACAATAAAATCAGAATAGTTTCCCATATCGAGCCAAAAGGAAATTTCATCTTCTAAAAAAGAAACTTCTTGTAAAGTATTTGCTTTCGCATAGCATGTAATGGTACGTTCTACATTTTTATAATATGCAAAATCAACGGCTATTGAATCATTACCCATTCGCTCCCTAAGCTCTACCACACGTCCTGCAGAAAGTCGTTCAGGTCTTTCTCTCATAAATACATTGAATTCAGAACTATGTTTTCCATTAAGAAAAAACTGTCCTCTTTTAAATTCCACCAAAAGCACCCCCCGTTGCATCACTATCTCTATTTTTAACAATTTGAATATACTTAACGAGGTCTTTAGCCATATCCATTAATTGTTTTTCATTTAAATTTCCCATAGCTTGTATATTGATATTGAAAGTATCACCGCCAATATTAGTCGTAGCATTACCTTTATTTTTAGCTAAGCTTTCTGTTTGAGCTCCTTGTTGGTTGATATATCTGCCAGTAGTAGAAAAATTTGGTAACTCTGTTGGTAAATCAGTCATTTTTTTCACTGATTTGTCAAGCGTTCCTTTTTCTTGGTCAATACCAGCTACAACACCTAATACAATATTTTTACCAATCATATCCCGCATCCATCTTGAAGGTGAATGAATGCCTAAAGCACCTTTGATTTTTTCTTTAATATTACCAGCAACTTCTTTAATTTTTTTATTCACAGCACCAATCATTGAACCAATACCGTTAACTAATCCTTGGATAATATTTTTACCAATTTCAAATAAATCGATATGGCGCATATCATTAAAGGTTTGCTTCACATTTTCAACTGTATCACTAACGCTTCTTTTAAGATTATTCCACGCATTTTTAGCACCTTGTACCAAATTGTTGAAAATATTAACTGTTCCCTGTTTTAAGTTTTCCCAACCGTTAATGATGCCGTCTTTTATACCTGTCACAAGATCAACAATCCACTGTTTAAAATTATTCCAGGTATCTTTTGACCATTGAACAGTTGCGTTAAATGTATCAACTGTGCCTTGTTTTAAGCTATTCCAACCATCAATTACACCATTTTTAATGTTTTCTACTGTTTCAAAGAACCAAGTTTTCAAACTTTCCCATATTCTAATTGCTTCAAATTTAATATTTATCCACGTTTCGATGATAGAATATTTAATTTCAATCCAAACGTTGATTGCTCCATATTTAATGTCAATCCAGAGTAAGGTGAAAAATAACTTCACATCAATCCAAATCTTTTTAATTGTCAACATCAATCCATTGAAAATAGAAGTGACTGAATAGGAAATAGCTGTAACAGTGTTATAAAAGATATTTTTAATCCCGAACCAAATAGTCTGAGCAGCTTCAGCAATATTATCCCAAACGGCAATCATGTTTTCTTTTGCCTCTTCCCATCCACCTGTGATCATTGATGTAATGAAAAGAATTGGAGCTAATAGAACATTTTTTAGAATGGTGACGACATTTTCAGCGATCATTTTGACATTTTCAATGTTCGCTTTCATAGCGTTAACAACCATTTTAAACGCATTTTTGATTCCTGTTACATATGGACCAATATATTTCCAAACAAAATCAAATGCTGTTGTGAAAACATCTGATATTGATTTTCCAACACCCTTAAACCAATCTTTCACATTATCAAAGCCATTTTTAAAACTTTCTCCAACACTTTTAGCACTGTCAGCAGCACTTTGTTTAATATTTTCCCATGTATTTTTTGAGCCTTCTTTTGTTGAATTCCAAAGTCCACTGAAAAATTCCTTGGTACCGTTCCACTTATTTTTAACCCAGTCGGCTGCATTTCCAGGTGCTTCTTTCATCCATGTGCCAGCATTCGAAAAAGCCTCTTTTGTGCCATCCCACATGTTGCTGAAAAATTCCATTGTGGAATTCCAGGCTTTTACAACTACATCAGCAGCGCTTGAGATGACCTCCTGTATATTTTTCCAAATGTTTTTGACAGCATCTCTAAAGCCTTCATTAGTTTTCCATAGATAAATAAACGCTGTGACTAACCCTACTACAGCAGTTAAGATTGCGACAAAAGGATTTGATAGCATTGTCTTATTTAAAATTGCTTGAGCTATCGAAAGTGCTTCTGTACCTTCCCTCCAAGCTTTAAATGCTGCATTCACTTTATTCACAAGCATCAACGTTCCAATGCTGCCAGCTAAACCTGCAAGCAATGGTGCATAAGGTTTTAACGTATCATACAATGTTTTGGCTGTTTTTATCATTGGCGGAATCATCTCGGCAAATTTAGATAAAGCTGCTTCCATTTTTGCCCCTTTGTCAGCAATGATTTCACTTATACTTCCAAAACCCGCACTTTTTAAACCTTCGTCAATTTTAGTTACAACGTTGGCCACACCACGGACGATTGCAGTCTTCATGTTAGCTAAACCTGTTTTAATACCAGCGGTAGAATCTTTAGCAATCTGTTCTAATGATTTAAGACCGCCACCGCCTTCTTTATTTAATTTGATTAAAGCATCTTGGAATTCTTCAACTGAAATTGAGCCATCGGAAAGACCTTCTTTCATCTGACCAGCTGTTAATCCCATTTGTTTCGCCAAAGCATTCAACGCTGGACCCAAACCACTGTTAATCATTGAGTTCCAAGTTTGCGCATCTACTTTACCATTAGAAAATGACTGTGAAAGCTGAATAATAGCATTTTCTACCATTTCAGCAGAACCACCAAAACCGAGGATACCGTTATTTAAAGCTGCGAAAATCTGTTCTGACTTCCCTAAATCATTTGTTGATGAAGCGATTAATTGAACACCTTTAATAGCGCTATCTAACGGCGTAGGCAGCCCTTGGATACTTTTCTTTAAGCTATCCATTGTTTTAGATGTTTCACCAGCTGAAAAGCCCATATTTTCAAACACACGATTTGCGTTATTTAACGTATCTACACGATTAATGGCCCCGTCGATGTTGCTGGTAATCAATCCAATACCTTTAGAGATAATTTTAGTTGCTCCGCTAGCTAAAAAGTTACCAACAAAAGACGTCCATATGCTCCCAAGAGATCGGCCGCCTTTTTGTCCTGTTCTATCAACTTCAACATCAAAGCCTTGTAACTTTTTTACTGCTGAATTTAATCCTTGTGAAAAGCCAGATTCATCCAGTATCATTTTTAAGACTAAGTCTTCATTGTTCAAAAAGTACCCCCTCCCTCTTAGAACATAGTATTTTCATCAAGATATTTGATATTTTCAAATTCGTCTACAGCATCTTTAAATGCATAAATTTTCAAAAGCTCGTTTAAATCTGTGTTTTCGATCTCATTTAAAGTCCACCCATTCTCAAGAAGCGAACTTTTTAGTTCTGCTTCTCGATATTGTGGCGTGTACTTAAAATGAGGATGATATAAAAGTTCCGTTACTTTTTTTTCTGTTCAGAATAAATTGCATCATAACCAGAAGTAACAGAACCTAACAATTGAGCTGTAATTTTCAATAATTCACGAGCATCCATACCGTCAATATATTCTTGTCCAGTAAACTGTTTTTCAAAAATAACGTCAGCAATAAAGTCATAGCATTCTCTTAAAATAGGACGAATTGCTTCCATATCATTTGTTTTTGTTGCTTCTTCTAACCTGATTTGTAAATCCGTACCTGTATCCATGACTGAACCTGGTAAAAATTCTGCCGACGTGAATTGTTTTGTAGTATATTTGCTTCCATCTTTAATCATTAATTTAATTTTTTGTTGAAATTTACTTGCCATTTTAATTCCTCCATATAAAATAGGACGACAAGGTCGTCCTAAACTGTTATTTTTAATCTGCTGTTGTTACATTTAATGTACATTTTGCGGTAAAGTTACCATCTTCTGTTGTGACTACGATTTCCGTTGTCCCTTCTCCTACAGCAGTAACCTTCCCTTGAATTGGTGTTACAGTTCCAATAGCCTCACTTTCTGAACGGAACTGATATTTTTTATTTGAGGCGTTATCTGGTGTAATTGTCGGTGTTAAGGTTGCTGTTTGGCCAACTTTTAAATTTAACTCTGTTTGGTCTAAAGTTACACCAGTAACAGCAGTAGTATTTTCTTTACGTGGATCCATTACCTCAGTAAACCAGTTTTTAATCATCTCTAAGTCGACACCTTCATCGTCTTCATCCACGGAATACATATAACCCAACCCTGGAACATCAACGAAAGACCCCGTCCATTCTGGATGAGTATAAGATACTGAACTTCCTTCTAATGTAGATGTTTCATCAGATGTTAAAGCAAATTTTCCTTTATAGAAAATCGTATAGCGATATTTACCGTTCGATTTTCGGCGACGGTAAGCAAATGCTCCATCTGATGCAATATCATCCGCAGACCGCAATACGCCACCCTTTAATTTTTTTCCCCCTGTAATTTCAGCTAAAACTTCATTTTGGTAGCCGTTTGTTTCTAAAGTAACTTCTGCACCACCAAATGCAACATACTGATCTTGAACTACACTATCGCCATAGTCAGGCGTTGTTTCTGTTGTAACATCTGGTTTGATACTGACAGCAGTACCGATTGTAATTGGCGTTCCGTAAACTGGAAAAGCGCCCGTTTCGTATTTTAGTGGGAACCACGTTGGCTTCTCTACAGAAATGACACTTACATTTTTCATTTTTGCCATCTATTTTTCACTCCATTCAATTAATTGTGGGAACGCAACATTAAAATTGATATGTTGAATTCCGTCTGTTTTAAACGTTTGATAATCTTCTGGAAACAATTCATTTCCGTCCAAATTCAACACATTAAAAAAAGCCCCACAGCTTTCTGTTAGGCTTGTTACTAATTGTTTATCTTTCTTACTATCAACCAGTGCAATATCAACATTGTATGCTTTATTTTGAACGTTTTGACCTACATTATCAGTCAGACTCTCTTCAAGACTTAACACAAAATAAAACGGTTCTGACGATTGCATTACATCATCAAGATAGATAGGCGCATTCGAGAACTGTTTTATTGTGTCAGTAAGCATTTTTAAAATTTTATCGTACATATCTAACCTTTCTTAACAATGATAATCGCCATTTGTTTAAATCGTTTCGGAATATATGTTGCATTAGCTAATTTATTAGATTTTTGCAACATAAATCTGCCTTTAACAAATCCGCCATTTTTTGTTCGGTGGCCATCGTTTACATATCTAAAGTATTTTTCATTATTAATCAATGCTCCCACGATACGACCACTAGACAACTTTCTAGCTTTAATGATTCGATAGCCTCGTCTTAAATCACCCGATTTAATTGGTGTCATAGGTACAATTAACTGATAAATTTTAGCTAACGAATCATTCACCATTGCAGCACCTTCTTTTTCAGCAATGGGTGTCATTTTCTTTAAATTTGCAATAACTTTATCAGCATTTGATTTCATTCTAAGATCGCTTTTACTCATCAATTGAACTTCCTGATAGCACTACTTCTATATGGCTTGGATAATAAAAAGGTTTTTTTGAAAATAACACATGTTTTTGACCTGTACCTTGAGTAATAGTTATTCTATCTCCTTTTTTAACTTTTATATTAGGTTCTAAAAAAAGTTTTTGTTCTTCATAAGAGATATTAAACGCTTCTTTGTTTTCTATTACAGGTAAGTTCCCCATACTTCCTTGAGAGAAAGCACAGGGTAACTTGCCAACATGAATTGGAAAATAAACTTGTTCAGTAATCCCACTTTCCGTATTTTCAATATCGCTCATTCTCTCAATAACACAGGTATCAAAATAAGTAGCTGCTAAAATTTCTGCTTCATTCAATAGAAAAACACCCCGCTATCACAGCCTAAAATACGTTTAATAGCACTGCTATAGTTCTTCATGAGTGATTGTATGTCTTTTGATTCAACTACATAACTAATTGATGTATCACCACGTTTTACACTAGCTACAGACTTATCTATTTCGTTTTTTAAAGCTTTGTAGATAACCTCAATTATAAGTTGTTCAAACTCGTCCCAAGCAATATCAATTTTGCAAGTATTGTAAGAATTGATTTCAAAGATAACAAGGTTTAAAACAGACAAAATCCTATCTTCAGAAGCGTTAGGTAGCATCAATTGAATTTTCTCAACGATTTCTTCTTTTTTTTCATCAACCATAAAGCATCATTACCTAAACTTTAAAAGTATCTGCAGCACGTTCTAATATCTCAATAGCTTCTTTGTCATCTTCTGAAACTACAAATTCATTATTTTCGTTTGCTGTGATAAATTTTTTTGTTTTAGGATGCATAAAGCCCACAAAGTTTTTCTTGTCAAGCACACGATAGGTTACTTCTTTTTTTGCTGTTGCCATTTTTAATTTCCTCCTTCGTTATTATATTTTAGGCTTTCAAGTTCAAGATTGCTCCAGAATTAGAAGCTTTGTATTCAATTGAATACTCACCAACTAATCCAATCCGTCTTGAATCTGTTGTTTTTGCTAATTCTTCCGCACGCCATTCACGTAGTGGACGTAATTTTACATAATTAGTATCAATAGCTGCGATTGTTCCATTAGGTAAATTAGGTTCAATTAACGCAATTCCTGAGCCGTAATTTGAGACAATATTTCCAAGTTGCAATCCAAAAGTAAGTTTATCGCCAAATTGCACAATTTTTGTTGATTTTTCATCCAACTGATCAGTCATTAATTCTTGCATATCAGGTGCTACTAAACATAATTTTTCGCCCATGTATCCTTTTTGGAACATTGTTTTAAATAAGGCATCAATATCTTTTCTTGTTACTGCCCCCGCAGCTGCTGTTTCGACTTTATTCGTTGAGCTAATCAAATTTAAAATTCCGTTCATCTGACGACCTTTAGAACCAGATTCATCAGCCTTTACACCAACAATCAATTTACGATTTAAGTCAATTTTCATTTCTGTAGCACGAAGAGCTACTTGGCTATTCAATTCATTTCCTACACCATCTACATTAATAGCATCTAATGTGCCAGATACAGAAGTTGATTTTCTGAAAATTTCAGTATAGTTGTTAAACCATGTACGATCAGATTCCGCATCTGCGTATTCTCCGCCTTCTAATTGAGCAGATGAATCATCATTATTCATGCCGTATTCTCGCCATTTAATCTCAGTTGACTTGGCAGCTTCAACTTTGCCTGCGCCTAACAAATAGCTTAAAAATGGTGTATTTGGAACTTGTAATGCATTAACTTCCTGTGAAATATCTAAATACTCAAGATTATTTAATGAACTTTTTTTCATTTGTAGTTTCCTCCTAATCGATAAATGCTTGTAATTTTTGTCCTAATGCTGCCTCTGGATTTTCAAACGATTTTGTTTGATTACCAGTTACCATGTTGGTTTGTTGCGATTTATTACCAAAAGCTTTAGTCATTTCTACATTTTTAATAGCTTCTGCATGCTTATCATTTATTGCTTCCAAAAGCTCTGTAAAACCTTCTACAGCCTTCTTAGTAAATTCAGTATCTGAACTAACAAGATTATTTAACATAAATTGAGAAATAGAATCTTTCAAATCTCCATCCCAATCTAAGCCAGCAATTTTTTCTGCAACAAAAGCCTTATTATCACTAGTCACACGTAATGCCTTTTCAGCTTCAAATTCAGCCTGTAATTCTTCTAATTTAATTTGTTCAGGAGTTTTATTTTTCTTAGATTCTTCATACTCCTTAATTGTTGTTTCCTTAATTTTTTCAAGATTATTTTGTTTCCAAGCTTCTAATTGTTTATCTGCAGCTGATTGTGACTGTGATTGTACAAATTTTTGTGCTTCTTCATTTGATTCTACAAATGCCTTAAAATCATCGAAAGTGAAGTCTGTAGCACCTTCTCCTTCAGCAAACATTTGTAAATCCATTGGTAATAGGTTTGGTTTCATTTTTTTCTCCTTTCGCCCCACGATTCGACTAATCGCCCCGCATTGCTTTAGATTTATTTATTGCGCTCCACCATTCAATTAAGCCCAGCATTGCGCTAGTTTAACGTCATTTCGGACAAAATAAAAAGCCTAACTTTCGTCAGACTTTAATTGCTTTTCTTCTCTTAGTAAATGCTCTTCATAATCTGCATCTAAGTAATCATAGGGATCCATCTAATCACTTCCAATTCTTATGGACCAGTTCAGCACCTAACATTTGATAATCAGTGACAGCATCTTTTACATTTTGCAGAGTCCTAGACACAATCGAAATAGTTAATTTACTTTTTCTACCTGGTATAGAATACAAAATATCGACATGGCAATAATTACCACTCCAAACTGATTCAAGCCCATCTTTAACGATATTACCGTTGCCGTCTCTTAAAGTGTGCTTGGTCAAATATCTTTCGTTTTCTTGTTCAAAAACTTTTTTATAGGCTTTTTCTGTACCATTGGTAACTTCTAGATTCAACACTGCTTCAAATAATCCTTTCATAACCTCACCTCCAAATTTAAGCATAAAAATAGCACTCAAAGTTATCCTTTAAGTGCTTAGTATCTTATTTTTTAGAGTTAGCAATTATTGTTTCCTTAAGAACTCTCTTATCCTCGTTAGTTATTCCATTGAAATAAAATTCAGAAACATTATCGAAATGAACATACCCTAAATTGTCTTCTTCTAGTCGATTGAACATATATTCAAAATTTTCTAAAGTTTGTTCAGAATAGTCACCGTTTAGACTACCAAAAGAAAATTCCAAATGTTGCATTAGTATCTTCATTTCTTCACCCCTAACATTGTCCTATTTAAAATGTTATATATAGCACCTTTTTGAATACCATCATACCCACTTATAAGCGCATATATATCTTTCTGAGTATCCATTAAAAAGTTTTTCGATAATAAAAAAGCATAATATTTTGCATCTTCTCCAAAATTATCTGCTATTTTTCTAAAAGCTTCTCTTTCTTTCAAAAAGATAGAATCATCAAGTAAATTTATTTTTTCAAGCAAGTATGCCGTTATCAATTGGCCGTTATTGCCATTATTTGCATATTCTTGTGCTTTAAATTTGGCACTAGTAAAATAACTCCCTCGTCCATTTGCAGAAGACCTAGCTCCTGAAATATCGAAATGGCTTCTTAAAAATCTATCAATTTGATCTTGCGATGTGTCATCACCATACTTAAAATCTACAATACCTCTATAGACTGGTATTAAATCGTCTACATCGGTTACCTTTTGAGGCAAACCGTCAAATCCGTTATTTTTCAATAAATATCTGATAAATTTTGATTTTTCATCGGTATAGGGATTATTTTTATCTGCAAATTTTTTATCTTCAAACAACTTTATCACGTCAATACCTGTTTCATTTTTATAATTACTAATGACATCTTTCGTTCTATTAATTATATCATTAATTCTTTCTGTGTCGCCAATATTTTCTTCTGTTAGTTTAGAAAGACTAAATCTATTGGCTATTGTAGTTGATTTCGGATGATTTAATTTAATGCCCCACTGCTTACTTGCAAATTCATCTAATAAATCACCAAACATCTCTTCATACAATTTATCTATGTCATCACTAATTTCAGGAACCATTGGTATTTCAGTACAACGGCAACGTCCATGATACGGTGGGTGCCAATCATCTTTAATCTCTTTTCCATGACGTCTACCACAAATAGAACAAACACGTTCATCTTCTGCCGACCAGCTTTGTGTTTGCTTAATACCTACATCCTTTAGCGATTTTCTTACACCTTCTACCGCAAAATGTGAATATTCTGTTCTGACAAGATTTTCAATCGATCGATTAAACTTTCCTTGTTCCAATTTAAACATGCCGCTAACAACACCATCGTTTTTCATCGTTCTAAGAGCTTCTAAAACACCTTCGCCACTTGCTAAAGAATTAATAATAGAATTACTTAGACGTTGCTCTAAACTTGAAATATTGCCCCACAAGCGAGATGAAAAAGTTTTGCCGCTCCATGGATAATTCAGAATGTTTTCCAGCTCTTTTTTTGATAAACCAGGTGCTGAACCGCCTAATAATTGCATCAACGTATTAGAATTAGAATTGTAGATTCGTTTTGTAATGTTCTCTAAGTCGTTATTAAATTTACCGTTAACATCACTGGATATTGCTTCACCTGCAAGAGTAGAAAAGATGTCTGCTCGTAACTGTAACAAGCGATTAACTTTCGCATAGTCAAAGGATGGAAAATATTCATCAATAAACTGCTTATAAGCTTCGTCAGACTCCATCAACTTTTCATAGTTCTTCTCAATATACTTACGGTACTTCTCTTGGTCTCGTTTGCTAAAGTCTTCTAGCATTTCACTTTGAGTGATATCGTGTAAATCAGCTTGTGACAACAGCTGTCTTTGAATTTTAACTAAAGCACGTTCGAAAACAGATTCTAGCTCATTAAGAGTTTTCTTTTCCAGTTTCAAACGTGCTTTATCTTCTAATCCACGACGTTTTTCCCAATAACGTTCACTAGCCGTTGTTTTCTTCTTCGTCATTACCTGCACCACCTAGTTCATCATATTCACCGCTAGGATAATCTTGACCTTGTTCTAAATTCATCAAGTCCATTTCATAATCTGGGTCTTTAACAAATGGAATCTGATTAATAATTGTTCGTTTGGATACAAACGGTGAAAGTTTAGGCAATGCATCAGCAAGATAACCGATGTCTGTTGGCAAGCTACGACTGAATGTGAATACAATTTTTGACACATCAACATCTAATTTATCCCTAAATTTAATAAAGGCAGACATCGTCTCAGCTGCCTCTTTCAATCCTTCTTTAAAATACTGTTCTTTAGTATTTGTTTTAGCTTCTAGTGCAATAATTTGCCATTTGCGAGCTTCGCCAGAGCTATTAGACTTAAATACTTCATCATTGAAATCAATTGACTTAGTTACCGTGTAATAAAGCTTTTTCAGCTTATCAAGATGATACTCGTTGAAATCTTTATTAATGTCTTTCGTTACATACCCAACCTTAGCTTGTGGATCAGGCAAATTAATAATACCTAATTGTTCCATCATTCTTTGTGCTTCTTTTTCATCTAATCGTGAGCCACTAATGGCCATATAAGCAAGTTTAAACTGTTCAACTTCGTTTTGTTGGTCTGATAAGCTTCTATCAAATGCATCAGAAAGTTCTTCCGCCACTTCAAAATCGCAATAACGATTCGTGTTATTTTTAAATTCTGATAGGTAAAACGTTTCTAGCGGATTTTCTACTTCCTCAATCAATTTAAATGTTCCAGATGCACTGACTAAATTAGATTCAACATATCTGCTATATATACATATTCTTTTTTTAGTAATGACTTTCATTTCTTCGAAAAATTTTTTTTGATGTGTGTCGTATTTTTCACGAATAAAGATATCTGCATTTTCGTATTTTTCAGCTTTCCATGGTTCGATATTGCTCGCCCATAATTGCCAACCTTCCACGGTTTCAACAGGTTCTAACAAACGAAAAGCAACACCACAAGCTCCTTGAAACCGAGCTGTATCAGAATCAAGCATGGCAAACCGCATATCGTTTACTAACTCTGTTAATCTGTCGAATTCTTCAGGAGTTTTTGTCTCATTTCTGACATTCCCTGAAAACAAGTCTTTTACCTTTGAACCCATTTTTTGCAATATAGATTTGCGTTGTTCGGTAATATCATAATCCCACTTAATTGGAATGCCTGTGAAATGGTCAGCTGCTTGGTCGATAATAGTATTGTATAAACCAGCATGAAGTTTATTATTCACTTTTATAATCTCTGTGTTTGGTTTAGGTCTTCTATCGATCTCATTTTGTTCGCTTGTATAGGCTTTGTACTTACGCTCTCTATCATCAAAAAATGGCTTCATTTCAGTAATAAAATCATTAGGATCGAAAACTTCTTCATTAATTTGTGTAGAATATTTTGTTCGCACTCTTTTATACCGCTTCAAACTTAAATTGTTTTGAAACATTTTCCCACCTCCTAATATTGGATAAACCTCACATTATTTTTATCCATATCTTCACTGAAAGCATATCTTGTCGCATCAATTGTATGGTTGTCTTTATCTTCTAACCTAGGTTTAGGATTACCGTCTTTATCAGTTTGATAATCAATATTCTCAAATTCTTTAGCAATGTTAGGAGTTCTTAATGGATCAATACAAATAAAATCCAAATCGCCTAACCATTCTTCTCCATACTCAACAGAATCAGGACCTTTTTTTACTCCGAAAACTCGTGGCATACCATGTTCACTGTTTAGCTCTGCTATTGATTTAGGCTCTGCTGAATCAGCTGCAATTCTATCTGATATATATCCTTTAGACTTAGCTTTATTAGCAAATTCCCTATTACTAATTTTCACACCATAAATTTCATCAATAGCATAGATGCCATTTTTCTTTTTGTCATAATGCCATCTAACAAATGCTAATGGATCAGTAGCATAACCGAAGTCAAGACCATTTCTGATATTGTCAAAGTTAGCAGCCATTTCATCAGTAATACATCCTTTTATTACTCGTAGATTATCAAAAGGAACAACTCCTGAACCAATAGCTTTGCCGTCATACTCCCACTCAGCACGTTTCGGATTTTTAGCCCTCGTAGCATTAACTTCTTCAATAAATGCTTGAGCTATGAATGGATTATCCTTATATGTTGAATGATGAACGAAAGTATTCTCGGGTTGGAAGCTAGATTCATATTTCTTATTAACCCATGATTGTCGTCGCTTAGGAGGATTGTATGAATAAAAGAATTTATAAAAAAGACCATCTGCTAATTCACCACGTAGTAATGAGTTAGTTATGGTTTTTACATCATCTTCTGTTTTAAACTCGGCTAATTCCTCAATCCAAGCTATAGCAAATGGAAATCTTGAATCCTTTAATGACTTAATTCTTTCTGGATTCTGTGCGCCACGAAAAACAATATAATTACCTCTAGGCTTATAGGTGATTTTCATAGGACTTTTATTTACTTTAAAATACTTAGACACACCTTGTTCTTCAATTGCCCACTTAATCTGTTCAAAAATAGATAGCTCAATCGTATTATCGACATATCTAATGGCCACAGCATTTACAGGATATCTCATAATCAATTGAACGATTATGTGTGCTATGCCAGATGATTTACCTGATCCACGACCACCTTTTTCAACAACATGTAATATATTTGAGTTTAATGCTATCCTCCAAGTAGTATGAAATGCTTTAGGAAGAAATTCAGATAATTTTTTACTCATATTCATCACCTGATATATCATCGATGAAAACTGGCATATCCATGTCTCCATTTGTAGCATCTAAACTAGCTTTAACTTTTTCAGTTTGAACCTTCAATAGTTGTAATTTGGCATCATTTGCTAGCAAAGCATTCTGTTGCTTAATAGTCTTTGTTAACTGATTGCTAATTCTTGTCAATGCTTCCTCAATAGCCAAAATGTCATCTAGTTTTCTAAACGTTTTACGAGTGACTTGTACATCTTTTAAAACTTCTCTCTTAACAGTAACCATTTTCCCATCAATTACCGATGGCTCTTTAACTTTCCGAAGCTGCTGCAAACGTTCAACTTCTTCATCATTTAAGCCAGCCTCTGCATCTTTTATGCGTTTAAGCATTCTATATTGGCGAATTTTCAGGATTCTTATTTCTTCATCCAAAATAAAAAAAGGATCATCATTCAGATTAGAATAGATGTCCTTTTCTTCATCAGATAACATATCGGCAAATATTGTTTCGTATTCGCCTGTTTTAATAGCGTTCTTATTACCAAGTGGTGGCGAGGCTCGGCTATTACCTTTGTTGCCTACTGCGTTCTTATTACCAAAAGGAGCGCCTCCCCGATTAGTAACGTTACCTTTTGCATTGGTAACATTACCTTTCAATTCAGCACTCCATTTATCAATCGATTTCCATTTTCTAATTTGAGAATCTGAAACATTTAATTCTTTCGCTAAATCTTTAAGAACCTTTTTGCCGTTTGAATCCAGCCAAATTTTCTTAGCTTCATCTCGGCGCGGGTCTCTTTTTCTAGCCATTCAATTAACACCACCTCATTCCTCATCTATTGTTGAGTTTTGTTTCTTATATTGATTCCTATATTTTTCCTGCCATATGATACTTTAAATAATTTTTAATATCGTAAAAGTTTGAGTCTAAGTAATCATATGAGTTTTTATTATTTTGTTTTGCATAAGCTTCCACTACTGCCCAATAATAACAACAATATAACTCTTTTTCATCTATGATTTCAGAAACGTTTGTTTTCTCATAATAATGGTATTCCTTCGACAGGTGCTTGTTGATTTTTCTTAAAATATCCCTAGCTTCTTTTTTATCCCCTGACCATATAAGTTCTTCGCCTTTATTTGCTAATTCAACATAATAATCAATATGTTCTTTTAGTTCATCCACAGATATATCTTCTTTATCAAAAGGAATAACTATTCTATTCATTTATACCACCTCCTTCTTTAATAAGTATACAATATTGTTTTAGTTTATTGGGCGTTGGTCGAGTATCGAAAATTTAAATACAATAGTCAAATGTAAACAACCTCGATAAAATGTAGGTTAAATTAAAAATCTGATATCCTTTTTCATGTTCTCTCTCCTAGTTGTTTTTATGTAATATTTGTTTATTGTAAGACAAACGCTTCAATTCCTGTTATACTCACTGCAAGACAGCAACTCCTTTTTGCTTCATGTAACACTTCCAGTTATTTCAAAACATAATCTGCTGTCTGGCCACTAGATATTTTATCTGGTGGTTTTTCATGCGAAAACAATCCAAATATCCGACAAAACTTGACAGCTGTGTTACACTTGTTTTAGGTAGCACTCTTTCATAATAGCTAAAGTTCATAAACTACAAATGACACGAGATTTTCACTAACGCTACCTAGCCACTAGATCCCATTTCTAGTGGCTTTTTATATAAAAATAAGTTTTGGTGTGAATAAGCACTCTTTTATTCTCTATTCTTATTTGATATAATTCTTTTAGGTAGCAACTCCTTTTTGTAAATAGCAACCAACTAATTTTTCACGAATGCTACCTAGCCACTAGATCCCATAGTCTAGTGGCTTTTTTATGTACTAAAAAAGACCACTCATTTACGTTGAGTAGTCTGCTTTAATTCTTTTTTCAAACGATTTAGTTTTTTTGCATCTTCTTGCTTAATGATTTCAAATAACTTAAACATAACAATACCTCCAAACAAAAAAAGGCACTTTTAAGCTAGTGCCTCATCGTGAATGTAGCAGAAACATCTATTGACGATTCTTTTATTTAAGTAGCAAAGCTACCTATTGGCGTGACAGGAATCGAACCTGCCTCTTATCTCGCTATATGCTCGTTGCATCCCAGATGCTACACGCCAACCGAAAGTATCAATTACATTATGCCATTTTTTGAGATCGTTCATTCGGCAGTAGCCCTAGAATGACATAGTGGCTGATTGCCACGTGCTAACTACTCAATCTCTATACGGTTTTCGTTACAGGCAATCAAGATTACCGCAAACTCTCATATCGCTGGCAAGGATTTGCACCTTGCATGATTAGATTTATCCGATGGGCCAAAGCCCTACATACGAACTTATACGTTGTTCCAATGTCTAATCTCACGTACGAGCGTCTACCTATTCCGCCACAGCGATAAATCACTCAAAAACCTGTAGAAAAAAGAGAGAGGAATTACACCCCATTTCTTTTAGTTTGAGAACGTCTGATTTGTGAGTGATCATTGCAACTTAAACTTACATAGCGCTATCTTGACAAGTGCTTTCAGCGTACGTCTACGTGTAAGCTTAATACCAAGTTTATTGCAATATTTGCTACCTAGACTAAACGAGACAGAAAGAACTGGACTTTCCACATCCTTATTCTTTATTTTTTTGTAGGTAGCCTCCAAAGATAAGCGAAACGGAGCTAAGATAGGTAATGCATGCCTTACCCTCGTCTCCTTATCTTTCGACACTACCATAATAACACCTAAATATTGATAAAAACCGCCAACTTTCCGCCAAAAAACCGCCAAAAATTTTATTTATATGCAATTATTTTTCCATTCCGATACGCTTCGGCAAATTCAATTAAAGCCTCTGATTTCATTCGTTGAATACTTCTTTCGGAATATCCAACTTCCCTAGCTATCTTGTAATTAGAGTAATGGTCCTGCACACAGAAACTATAATGCAAAATTTGTCTGCTAGTTAGGCTTAATGCCATAAGCGCAGACAAAATTTCGTCTCTTTCTGCTTCTGCATCTGCTAATTGTACTAACGCATCTTCTGCTTTGTTCCCATGACTTTGGCTTTTAGGCATATCTGTAATAATTGGTGATTTTAAATCTATCAAAGAGCGACCAGCTATTCGCTCTAAACGTCTAAAATTCTTCAACACATTTCTGGCATTCGCTTTTGTTTGTCGAAAATCTACTTCTTTTAGCAATTTAATCAAGTGAAATCGCTCCTTTTGTGGTATAATAATAACGACTTTTCCACAAAGTTATCCACACATTATCCACAGCCAGAGCAATCTGGCTTTTTTGTTGGCAGCTTTCTTTACTCATGATAAAATATTTTTATTGTGACCAATGTTTGGGGCAAAGTAACCTCACATATCACAAGCTACCACTTTTCTGGTAAAATATTCTTCTTAGTCAACCAGTGGTCGGTTGGCTTTTTTATACTTGATTTTTTATAATGGGTTTGGTATAAAAATACTATAAAAAATAAACTTAATATTATTTCTTACAGAACTACCTAGCGGAAACTAGGTAGTTTTTTATACTATCGATTGTAAAAACTAAAATACATTGGTTTCAAAACTATTTAAACCCACTTATTAAACGACTAAACCAGTGTCCAATTAGTTCTGGATGTGAAATAAAATATCCGATTCCCACAATTGAAACAATCCAGCATATGCCTATAATCACACAAATAATTGTTAGAGGTGAAAATTTCTTATCTTTCATCTATTCTTACTCCACCTTCACAGCAAACGGCCAATAGCGCTCATCAATTGCTTTGATTTGATTTTCTGTTAACGTATCCACCTTTTCCTTACATATCGTAAAATCAATTGTTCCCGCTAAATTTAAAAAAGTATATCCTATGTTGGTCGCCCCTTTGTCTGATAATAAAACGTGATATAATGGTTCCTTCTCGACTTCGTAACCGTTAGCTAATGCATTAACAAATAAATCTCTGTTCGACTTAAACCACAAAGAAAATTCATCATCGGGCATTGCGCTTAAGAAAGAATCTGCGGAACCGATAATATCAACTTTATCAGAACCCATTCCTAAACTTTCTTCAATAAAATCATCAGCAGTTTTAGGTAATATAGCTTTTTTCGGTTCATCTAGTTGTTTTGCTAAGCTAATTGCTTTTTCGACAGCATAGTTAGCACCTTTCAAATAATCAAGGCTATCTGTAGGAACTTCTAAGCATTCTAACTCTTCAATCAATTCTTGTTTATTCATCGCTATTCCTCCACTTCATCAAATCCACAGATTAACGATTCTTCCTTCCAAATTCCACAATCTTCCAGTACAACCTCTCTTTTATCTTCTTCAGGAAATTCAAGAATCAGCCCATTCACTAATACTGTTTTTACTACCAAAAATTGGTTTGTGTATTGCGGAACTCCTTTACCGATATACTTTACTTTGTCTCCTGATTGAATGCTCATACTCATTCCGATTCCTCCTAAATCAAACCGCCGTCAATCAATAATACTTCGCCTTTTTCTTCAAGATTTTCTAACTGATTGAAAGCTTCTTCTGCGCCAGTCTTGTCACCCTCTTCAGTATGACTTTTAGCAAGCATTTTGAACGCTTTTGTTGCATAACGGACAAGAAGTTGCTTTTGAATGACCGAATCTATCTTTTTCCCAAACAATCATTTGGCCCTTGCACTTTGGACACGTCATATTTTCTACCTCAATTCTTATTACACACAGGACAAGGAATTTCTTTGGCATGACCGTATTCATCTTCTACTTTAATTAAAGTTTTTCCTTTACACTCCAAACACTTTTCTTTGTGCCAATTGTATGTGCCATTTGCAATAGCAGCGTTTTTTTGTTTTCGTTTTTGCTTTTTGATCCGTTTTCCTTTTTTACCCATTCACTTTTACCGCCTTTGTTAAATCAAATCCTAAGGCATTTTTGTAGCCTTCAACTTCTTCTGGTTTTACATGGTAAACATCTGTTTCAATGTTAAAGCCTCCAACTTCGACAGCTTTTCTTAACACGTGACCATTCCAGCTTTTTCGATAGCCTGTTTTTTTATTTGCTTTAGGACTTACACAACTTCTTGCACCTTCCGCAGTGGCTTCACATGGCAAAACAAATAACGCTTTGTTTTGTTCGTCTAAATACAGTTGAACCCACTCGGGTTTGTTCAATCGTTGAACTACTGGACCACTTAAAGCCAGACCGCTTTTTGAGATCGTTAAACATTCCTCTGCTTTCACTCCGAAATTGTTTGAAATAAGTAACGTTGCTGTATTTAAATTAAATTTCATGTGTTTTTTCTCCTCTACTTTGTTATTTTCTTTTCGCTTAATTATGTTTTCTATGCCGTTTGCCTTTCGCCAGTTTTGAAATGTGGTTGTTCCAAGTCCGAGAGCTTTCTTAATATCGTTTACTTGATAACCTAAGTCTAATAAGCGCTGATATTCTTCTTTCGTTAGCTTGTCAGGCTCTAATTTTGGTAATGGTCGCTTATCGCTTATGAGATCAGAATTCAATTGCTTTGATAATCTCTGGACCTCTTCCACGATTTCTGGATCATTCATCCACGATTCATCATCACCAGTCAAAAAAAGAATTCTCTGACGAATGGCTCTTTTTGTTTCTCTGAGTTTGTTTTTCGTCATTCCTTTTCCTCCAAACTCATAATTTCAATTTCTGTCCGTGGTCGCATACTGTATAACTTTTGACAAACCATCACAGCAATTTGACCATCGTTTTTGTATAAAATACCTTCAGCAGCATCTGTCACTGCTTTAAAATAATTGTCTAAATCAGGCTTTTTGTCGCAATATTTCCGCTCTAATTCCACTTCTAAGCGTTTCTGTTTATTGCTTAGAGCTGATTTAGGCGGATGGATGTAAAACGTCACACGTGCGGAAATTGGCCCTTTTCAATCAACTTTGCTCTTGATTTACGAAGATAATTCTTTACTTGATTTTTGTATTCTTTCATCTCTCGATCTTCGTAGGTTTGAACATAATTTCCACGTCTTGCGAATCTTGGACGACTTTGTGGCTTAGGTTCAATCGGTAGAATAATTCGCATCTCTTCCACCTCGAACCTTACAAATCGGCTTCTTTGACGAATACTCCGTTTACCATTTTCCCTTGGCGATTTTTGATTTCGCTATATGCTTGATTTAAGCATTCGTGTAAGTCCATGTTATTTTGCATAGCGAGAATAATTAACGTCACAACCACATCACCAATGCCATCTCTTAGGTCGTTTTCGTTGTTTCTTGCCAATGCAGCCCCAACTTCTCCGACTTCCTCAATCACTTTTAGCATTTGCTTTTCAGGCTCTGCTTTATCTAAATGCTTTTCTTTCGCCCATTCTTCCACTAATTTAACTAATTCATTCATCTAAAATTCCTCCCCGAAATCTAATTCACGTTTTAGCTTGCTGTGAATCGATTCTAGCTCTTTTTTGTATTCTTTGACTGTTTGTATTGTTTTACCACTAGAAAGCACGTAATCGCGTTCTATTGCGACGAGAGCCTTACTTAAATTGCCATAATAACCAATCAAAGCGAGTGATTCTTTTTGTGTACCGTCTTTATCAGTCAAAATGGTTAACTCTCCGTGTTCATTTCGTCTCGCTTTATTTACGATTACTTGCCTATCATCACTAGTAATTCGATAATCAAGTACTCTCATTTCAATCATGATTTACTCTCCTCCCAACAATTCTTGCATTTGTCTTTCAAATTCAGCTTGCTCTTCTGGTGATAGCTTTTCTTCTTCACCGTTCGCTTGATTCATCCATTCAGGCACCTTTTCTTGCCGAACAGGTTTATTTTGATATTGCTTATTTTGTGTTTTTTTATCTGCTCGTTCTCTCTCGTTATTTAGATAATCAGCATATGTTTTTACACCATTTGCTCGCCAATTTTTCAAAATACCAGCAAAATAGCTATATCTTCGTTCATTATTTCTAGCACAGATATTAACAGCCTCTTTCAATAACTCGAGGTCTCCGTCAAAATCAGCAAGATCATATTGTAAATCAGTGATATTAACAGGAGTAGCAGGACTTACATTCTGTGAATAATAGCGGATTAACTCCGTTAGTTTTTCTTCACCTAACGGCTCTTCAAAGAATGCTTTCTCAACCGACGTTTCAGGTGACGACGGATTGATGCTACTTTCTGTTTCTTTTTTGTTTACTTTACTTTTATTTACTTTACTTTCCTTTACTTTACTTTGTGTATTAATGTCAGCATTAACTGTTTCACTTTGAGAGTTACTGTTGACATTAACTATATATTTAGTTGGTTTTGGTGTTTTCCGTCTTTTTGTCGCTTCGAAAAATGTCGCTTGGATATTCTCACTCGTAAGCACCTTGACCGAGTCAAACAGTTCTTTATCAAAAAATCCCCATAAGACTAAGCGGTTCACTATTTGATTGAGCATTTCCTTACTTACTCCAGGCAGGCGTTTTAAAAGAGTTGCTTGCGATAAATCATCCCACAAAATGAAATATCCTTTTTTGTATATCGCACAAAGCAGTTTGATTACCGCAAGTTCTCCTTTAATACCAAATTCCCCAGCAATAGCTTCTATTTTTTCGTCTTCAAAAATTCCAACATCAAGAGGAAAATAATCCAAACCTTCTTTTGCAGGTCTTGCCATTACATCTCCTTCTTTACTCTAATGGTGGATTTTTAGTATCAAATAAATCTGTTTGATTCAATGAATCTGAATCAGCTTCATTAATTACTTCTGCTGTTTTCATCGTAGTATTTTCTTCTACTTCCGTTTCGGAAATAATATTTCCATCTTCTTGCATTTGTTGAACTTTTTCATCTGAAGTTGTCGCTTCTTGCATTTCGATGGACAAAATCCCCCATTTTGATAACATATTTCTTAATACTGTTTTACGAGCCATCGCATTATAATCTGTAGCCCAGACACCGCTCAATTTTGTTTTTTCTTTGTCTTTGCTATTTGCAATTCGATGAGCTTCAATTTCTTGTTTGGTCCAATAAACAGTTTTCTTGAATCCATTTAATAGTTCAAAATATCCAACATATCCGATTACATCGTCTGATTGTCTACCATTTGGATCAAATTCAAATTCTTCCGTTAACCTGTTCCAACTCAGTAACTCTCCTTCGTAGACTTCAATAACATTTAATGCTTTATATTTACCTGACCGTTGAGCCAATTGAATATACCCTTTATATCCTAAAATAAATTGGGCTTTCCTCTCCCATTTGCCAGTCTGCTTATTTTTAGTATTAAATGGTACGAGATAGGCATAACCTAGATTTTTATCTAATCCTAAATTTAATGTAGCAGCTGTTAAAGCCCCGCTTAAAATAGACATTGGCTCGCTTTCTGCCAAGTAGCTATCATTAGAAACTAAGGTCATGACATTTGACATAAAAGCATTAGCATTTTCATGAAGAACTTCCTCAAATTTCCGCTTCATAGTAGGAGTATTCATTAATCCTTTTAAACCTAATTGATTCGCAGGAACTTGTTTTTGATTTTGTTGTGATAATTGATTTTTTAAGGTCTCGTTTGTTGCCATTATTACTTAATCTCCTTTTCTATTAATCTTCGTGGCGTAGTAACCATATATATTTCTTCATCTTCTGCAATTTGAGGATATTTTTCAGCAAACTTTTTACTGTTCAATCTTTTAGTAGGTATTCCCTTCCACTCAACAATATGTTTTTTAGTAATACCAATGCTTGCATTTCTTTTTCCCAATTCGCTTTTTATTTCATTTTCAATTTTTCTAATAGCTACATCCAACTCTTTTTTGGTTTTCTTCATTTCATTTTTTTGGTCTAACAATTCATCAAACGAAGCAGGTAAAGTAGTTTGCGTTTCTTCTATGTCGCTATACTTATCCTTTAAAAAGTCAGCTGTTGCCTTACTTCCGTCAATAATAGGTTCAACGCCTTTGATTACGTTATTTTCCCAAAAATCAACTAATTGCTCGGTCAGTACATCGATTAATTCCTGATCACGTTCTACCCGTTTCCAAATAAATTTCTGACCACCAATTAAAACTGCAATATAACAATAGTCTTTATTCAAAACATTCATATAATGCTGAACTTGGCAAAGATAACTCAATGGCACTTCGTCTCCTGCCCATTCTTTCGCTAAAAATTGATTTGCAGTTTTGCATTCTAGAATGGCATTTTCTCTAACCACTTCTCTATCAATATTTGCTCTTAAAAAAGGATGGAGCGAATGTTCGAAGACTTGATTTCTACGACGAACTTTTTTTCCTGTTCTTTCTTGGAACTCTTTCGCAACAACTTCTTCTAAAACATTTCCCCAGTAGGCTGGCTCGCTTTCTGTATCTTTCAGCTCAACTTGACCTGTTTTCTCTAGCCATAATTGATAAGCTGATTTATATTGATTCAAGCCTAAAATTGTTGCAACGTCTGATCCTCCAATTCCTTTACGCCTATCCTCAAGCCATTCTTGATGGCTCATGGATAAATGCATGTATGCTAATAAAGTAGACAGTTTTTTTGCTATGCTATTAATTAATTAGA
>OGRX01000258.1_pt1 | contig 29861 bp, 30 predicted proteins | sample 1573761 | NCBI WGS metagenome assembly OGRX01 (sample SAMN03295852, study PRJEB24534) | human gut metagenome | isolation source: fecal sample 2 from infant 8 | host: Homo sapiens | place: USA: Pittsburgh, PA | collected 2014-07
TAGGTACAGCTTCCAGTAAATGAACAATGAATTTTTTGATATTCGTAATAAAGTTTTCTTGATTACCTTCTCTTTTACCAATCTTCTTTAAATACGTTTCCCATTTAGCCGTCATTTCAGCACTCGTTAAGAGGTGCTGACTTTCAACTGCCTGGCACAATAATTTTCCTTTTTCAGTTACAACAAGCTTATTCTTAATCACTTGGATATATTCTTTTTGTTTTAACGCTTCAATAATACTTGCTCTTGTCGCTTCTGTTCCGATCCCCTCGACTTCTTGTAAAATCTTGATTGCTTCTTCATCATCAACCGTTTTATTAGCGGTTTTCATAGCAGTTAATAATGTACCCTCTGTAAAAGCTTTCGGTGGTTGTGTTTCTTTTTCGGCACTCTTAACGTCAACCTCGGCATGTTCTCCAATGATAACCAAGGGTAACGTTTGAACGTCCTCTTTTTCTTCTTTGGTTTGTTGTTTGAAAAGAATTTTCCAACCTTCTTGTTTTGGTGTCTTTCCGATCGATTGAAACAGCAAATCAGCTACTTTCGTTTGTATCTTGGTTTCTTCATACAAGTAATCAGGTAAAAACATGGCAACGGTCGTTTTAACGACTAAAGCATAAATTTTTCGTTGTAAATCGTCCATTTTCGCTAATGCAGATTCGGTAGGTACTTGTTTTGTTGGGATAATGGCGTGGTGTTCCTGTACCTTACTACCGTCCACATAACGCTTTCTAGGCTCTGTTTGAACCATTTCAAGATCAAGTCCTAAAAAACCGCTATATTTGCCAAAATTCGCTTTTAAATAAGCAAATTCGTTCTCTGTAATAAATGGTGTATCTGTTCTTGGATAACTCAATAATTTTGCTTCATACAGTCCTTGCATAGCTTTTAAAGTTTGGCTCGCTGTCGCTTTATAAAGCTGATTGACTTTTGATTGCAAACTACTTAAAGAAAACAGACTAGGACTATTCGTTTTTTTCTCTTTGGTTTGCACGTCAGCGATTCTGCCCTCTTGATTGCCTATTTTAGCTTGTTTAGAAGAAACAAAAGCTAAAAGCTCCTCTTGGGTTTTAAAACGCTGTGTGGGGCTTAGAACGCCCTTAAACGACCCTTGGTTTACTTTTATACTAGCTTCCACCTCGAAAAAAGGTTCTTTTTTAAAATTCTCTATGGATTCCTGGCGCTGAAAAATAAGGTATAAGGTGGGCGTTTGAACACGTCCTAGTGAAAATGTACCTTGTACGCCCTTCTGTTGTAAATTTAACGTATACAAAGGGCTTGCGTTCATGCCGATCAACCAATCGGCAATTTGGCGTGTTTGCGCTTCTTGATAAAAGGGATAGTAATTCATTCCTGGTTGCAAATTTTGAAAACCGCTTCGAATCACATCTTTTTCTAAGCTATTGATCCATAGTCTTTTAAATGTTTTATCTTTTGAAAAGGCATTTGCTTTATGGATAATCGACCAGGCGAATATCGATAGGTAAACTTTTGAAATAATCTCCAGTTTTTCCCCCGATCCACACCGTGCATGCGATTTTCACCGCACACGGCGTTCTATCAACAAATTAAACCTTTTTTGTTTTCCTAAGTCTCGCAACCAAATTAATAATGTAGTGAAGTGTTTCTAACTAGCAACCTTAATCTATTTAGCTTTTTGATTTGTTCATCATTAAGATTTAACAAGGTCATATATCGCTGAATAGTATCTCCCTTGGTAGCATGTATTAGAATGTGAACTTCAGATTTAACAATAGTCAAGTTACTATACTTGTCATCTTTAGATACATGATAAGGTATCTTATGATGACAATGCATATCTAGAACATTTAGTTCTTCACCCGTTACCGAACACTTACCCGACTGAGCTATAAACAATGAGATACGATTATCGTTAAATTCCACTGTTGCTCTATCGCTGACTACAGGATTGCTCCTGATCCAACGAAGTGCTATTTCAGATACGGCTGATTGATTACGATGAATGAGTTTACGCCCCTCAGGAGTATATTTATTAATTTTAACTTTAAGGTACATTGGGTTCCTATGTTGTACAAAACTAACTGGTATAATTGGGCGTCCTGTCAGGTATCTAATATTTTTTGACTGGACGTAGTTCAATATCCCTTTATCTTTACCAGTATATTTACCCGTTTTTGTCAATCCATCAATAGACAATCGATTTCTCATTGTCAGAAGAACTGAGTAATGCATCTTTTTAAAGTCTCTATTAACGTGAGTTGCTATTCGATAGTAACCGTGCATGCCAATAACTTTACTATTATAATTTCCTATAGCTCTGATAGTATTAATGCTATTAGGTGATTTTTTGATTTCCTTGATTTGCTCTTTTAGTTCTATTCTCATACGGTTAATTGCTTTATCTGAAACATGAGAATGCATTACATATCTATTTTTCCCTTTTCTTTCTAGTTTCAAGTTAAAACCTAGAAACTCACTAGTTTCCTTACGAAGGTTCGTGATTTTGGATTTTTCAATAGATACGGGTAAATGCAATCGTTGTTCCAACCATTGTATCGAAGCATGATAAAGTTGTTCAGCCGTTTTTCGGTCATGGCAAAATAATTTAAAATCATCTGCATAACGAACTATATAGAACTCTTTTAGTTTTGTATGTGAGCGCATTTTCCTATGGTGATTTCCCATATGCTCGGTTCCATTAGCATTGTATTGTGTCTTAATTTCAGACATATGCCTTGTTTCCCATTGTTCCGATACCCACCAATCAAATTCACTAAGATTAATATTGGCTAATAATGGGGATAAAATCCCACCTTGTGGTGTCCCCTTTTCGGGAAATTGAATAGTACCATTAGGCAATACAACTGGAGCTTTTAGCATTTTGCGGATAATAGTGAGAAGTTCCTTATCCCGTATACCCATAGTCCACATTTGTCGCATTAATTTTGAGTGCCAAACTTCATCGAAGAAACCTTGAATATCTATATCAACACAATATCCCATTTTTATAATATTCATCTTCTTGGCACAATCAGCAATTGCATGTTCGGCAGACCGATTAGGTCTAAAACCGTGACTATGCGGATTAAATTTCGCTTCACATATTGGTTCTAATACTTGCAAGATACATTGTTGAGCTACCCTATCCCAAATAGAAGGAATTCCTAATGGTCTAGTTTTTCCATTTGGTTTGGGAATTTCAGTTCGCTTAACTTCTCTTGGTTTGTAAAATTTGAACCGTTTCTTAACTATATCAAGGTATCTTTCAGTTGTTAGTTTTTCAATATCTTTAATGGTTTTACCGTCAATACCTGCCGTAAGACTTCCTGAGTTGCGCTTTATATTACGATACGCAAGCAAGATATTGTCATCGGATATGATAATTTTCATTAATGACTTGAAATTTTGATTTTCTACACTACGTTGATACAAGTTATCATAAGCTTCTTGCATTCCATAATACTCAGAATATCGAAGCTTATTATTTTTCTTGTTTCGGTGGTTGTTCATAGTTCGTCACCCCCTAGTTATTGGTTGTGACCTTTTGGTCTTACAGGAATCTATGGTTTGACTTAGGTTACTTAATAAATTGATTTAAATTTGTTGACTTGTGGCTATTCCTCCAGTTCCATTACAGAACCTTCACCGGTCATGCCACTACTTTCACCAAGATAAATATAAGTTATATACTACTACTTTCCTTATATCCGCTTCATTGCGTGTGTGCGCTCCACGTTCTTGGCTTCCCACGTTCCTTCAGTTTTATCAATGTAATAGCTTAGGTGCTGGCTTTTGCCCTGTATCACTTCAAGTGCCTATAACACTTCACGGAGTTTCATAAAAACAATTCTTACTCCACCGCATGATACCGTAGAGTGACATGATTTCTTCAATCATGTTCTACCCGACACATTTCTGTGCCTTAGGCGTTTAGGACAGTACATTCGCCAGTTCGTCAGTGCTTTTACACACATTCTCACCATACTATACTTTTTGCGACCTCCGGCATATTAGATACAGTTCCTACCTCTAGGAAATTTTCGTGCAGACCAATGTTTATCATTTCTGCTTACGGTATCCTTCTGCCGACTTCACCGAGCTTCATACCATTTCTTTTAACACGTAAGAAATAGCATGTCGGAGTATTAAGGGAGGCGTTTCAAGGCGTTACCCTATCATTCCACCTCTCAAACTGAAAGTTCTCCACTAACGTCTGTTAAGCCGTTAGTGTGCCTAGTCTTTTCAACTAGAAACATGTCGCACTATTTTCACCTTCTCTGTCGCTATCTGTTGCTATGATAATCGTGTCCGATTTTCTTAATAGATCCGACACAATATTAAATTGTTCTTTCTTATCTTTTGCTACTTGGAAATCATATTTTTCTGGAAAAATAGGTAGTGTTTCTAAACTCCATTTACTCCATTTTTCGTCATAATGATTTGGTGGTGCTAATTCAACTAAATGTCCGAAACCATACGTTATGGGGTAGAGTCCTGAAAATGCGGATTTACAACGGTAATGTAATTTTCACCCATAAATAAAGCCGATTTTAAGAAATCGACTGTTGAACTAAAGCTCCCTTTACTTTAAGTACATTTCTTCACAATCTTTAGATTAATTTATTGGATTATTTTTATGTGAAAGAGTGATATTAAATAAGAGCTTTAATTCGATTGACAAAAAACCGTCCAAACGGTATATTATATGTATCTAAGTTATGGAGGTTATTATGTCTATTTCAAAGCATGCTAATAAGAAAAAAAATATATTGATTGCTGCATCTGAAATTGTAAAAGAAGAAGGAGTTGTCAAACTCACATTAGAGGCAGTCGCCCAAAGAGCTGGCGTGAGTAAAGGTGGATTATTATACCATTTTCCTAGCAAGGAAGCATTAATTAAAGGAATGGTGGAAGATTGGACAAATAATTATTTCGAATGCATTAATACGTTAGTTAATAACGACGATGATAACGCAATAGGAAAATGGAATAGGGCTTATCTTAAATCTACATTTTCCGATTTAGAAAACAATAATCTAAATTCCGCACTAATGGCTGCTATGTTTATTAATCCAGATTTATTAGATGAATTCCGGCAGAGATACGATATTTTGCATACAAAGTTAATAACTGATGGAATTGATCCTGTCAAAATAACAATTACAAGATTATCCATAGATGGTCTTTGGTTTTCAGAAATATTTGGAATGGCACCATTAAATGAAGAACTAAAAACACAAGTTTTTGATGAACTAATAAACATGATTCAGGAGGACGAATAATGTCATATCTATATTTAGCACTTGCAATAGTGGGGGAGATTATTGGCTCTTCCCTATTAAAAGCATCTGAAGGCTTTTCAAAACTCTATCCTACAATAGGGGTAATAATAGCTTTCGTTGGTTGTTTTTTCTTTTTATCCTTGTCGCTAAAAACAATCTCCTTAAACACTGCATATGCATTATGGGCAGGTTTAGGACTTGTTTTGACTACAGTAATTTCAGTTTTAGTTTGGAAGGAAAAACTTAACATGGCTAGCATTGCAGGAATAACACTGATTCTTGTAGGAGTTGTAATATTGAATTTGTTTGGACCAGGACATGGAGAATCTGGTCATGAAGCAAGCGAAACTATTACAATGAATGAGACAATGGAATAACACATAAAAAAGTCCTTCTTAATAAAGAGAAGGACTTTTTAGCTTAATTAAGGGTATTTTTTGAAGTCCTTATTCAACAAACCTGCGTACGTTAGTTTAAGTGTATCACTTCACAATTCCAATAGAGTAGAGTTTATTGAGACATAATGAAATTAGCGTTTTAAATGACTTCTGACTGTCTCATAAGACTTGTATCAAATGCTTACCGTTGTAAATCCGCATTTCCCTGACGCTACCCCTATATAAACGTTTCCTTCAAAAATTGGATCTTTAACCTCATAAAAGCCTTTTTTTCTAGTTGATTGTTCGAAAGCTGAAGCGTATGCAGCTGCTTGTGACGGTTTTTCTGATAATATCGTTAAGTTTCTCATTTGTGTTACTCCTCGTATAATAAGATTAGTCTTAAATGGCTAATCTTTTTTTACTATATTTGTCATTTAAGGCTGACTTAAACCTGTAACTCTTATGAGTTATAATTGTTTCGTATAGATAGAGGTCGTAGTTAAACTCCTTGAAGCTTCGTCTTCCTTTTAAAGACTGACGCCTCTTCTCTACGGACAGTATATGTATGAGCTGGATAGAACATTGTTTCTGAATCTCACACGAGGCTATATCGTCCATAGAGCTAAGAGGAGAACCCCTATCTGAATTTTTAGTAGAAAGGTTGATTCGAATGTTTTTTGTAGGTATTGATATTGGGAAACGAAACCATGAAGCGGCGATTATTGATGAACAGGGAAAGCCTATAGGAAAACCTATTCGCTTTAGCAACACGAAAGCCGGCAGTGAAAAATTACTGCAATTCATCAATGACCATGACTTATTACCTGATAACTCCATGATTGGTTTAGAGGCTACTGGACATTATTGGCTTTCTGTATTCTCTTTTCTAACCGCTTTAGAATTTAATGTAGTTCCTTTCAATCCCATTCAATCCGATACTCTCCGCAACTTCTATATCCGCAAAACGAAAACTGATACCATCGATGCCGTGTTAATCGCACAAGTGGTTCGGATGGATTTACCCGATCAAACGTATTTGCCTTCCGAAGATATTGTACGCCTAAAGCAATTATCCCGTTTCCGTTACAGCATCGTTGACCAAACTTCTGATCTCAAAAGAAAAGTGATTGCATCTTTAGACCAAGTGTTTCCAGAATACGAAACACTTTTTTCAGATATGTTTGGAAAGTCATCCACCCAACTGTTGCTTCAATCCCCCTTGCCTGAAGATTTACTCGAGATTGACGCTCAGAAGTTGATTGATCTTCTTAATGAAGCCAGTAATGGCCGTTTAACCATTGAAAAATCAACCCAGAAAGTTCATCAATTAAGAGATTTAGCGCAAGATTCCTTTGGAATCCGAGTCGCAACCGATGTTTATAAACTTCAAATCCAATTATTACTTCAGCAGATTCTTCTTTTAGAAGAACAACTGAAAACAGTTGAAGATGAAATGGCTGAATTGGTTGCCGCCCAAGATCAATATTTAACCACGATTACGGGGATTGGCCCCGTTACAGCAGCTGTGATTCTCTCTGAAGTGGGCGACATTCATCGCTTTGAACGCCCTAATCAACTGCTTGCCTTTGCGGGTTTAGACGCTTCCGTTCATCAATCGGGTGACTTTACAGGTACGCGTAATAAACTCTCTAAACGAGGTTCTCCATATCTTCGACGAGCCATTTGGCAAGCGGCCTTTATCGCTTCGAATCGAGATCCTGCGCTGTCTCTTTATTATCAAAACTTACGAAAACGTGGAAAGCATCATGGAACAGCCGTTGGGGCTGTATGTCGGAAACTTGTCAATATTATCTTTGCGGTTTGGACAAAAGGAAAACCTTATGAAGTGCATATAAATCCTGACTTAAAAACTGATTGAGATTATTTTTTTGAATAGTTTTTTCAGGGTTTATTTAGGTTGCCTTTCTTTAAAAGCAATAACATAAATTCCTTCAAAATCACACTTCAGAATCACGTCCTAAACTTTCAATTTATTCCTTGACATCTTTATAGCTGGCTTTTGATACTTTAAAGTATCATTTATTAAAAAATTAAACGCCTTTTAAGAGCGTTCAATTCCGTATCTCTCTCTATATCTGCGAAACGTCCTTCTATTAATCCCTGTTATTTTTTCAATATTATTTTCTGTTTCTCCATTTAAATATAATTTGAAGGCGTGTTGTAGTTTAGGATCATCTTTTTTATATTTTGGTTTTCCACCTCTAAAACGTCCTTCTTTTTTCGCTATTTCTATTCCTTGCCTTTGTCTTTCTTTGATTCTTATTCTTTCAGATTCAGCTTGGTACTTGTAAATTTCGATTATTAAATTATTAATTAATAATCTTAAATTATTATCCTCTATACCCTTTAAAGTAGGAAGATTTAAAACGTCTAGTGTCGCACCTTTTTTATGAATTGCAGCAATTAGATTAGTTAGTAATTTATTATCTCTTGCCAAACGATCTAATTCTGTAACGGTTACTATATCGCCCTCTCGAATAAATTCGAGCATTTCATTTAAAGCTGGTCTTTCTGTTTGATCACCTTGCATTTTTTCTGAAAATATTTTTTCAACTTTTTCAGAATTTAATTTTTCTATTTGACGATTTAAATTTTGAGTTTTACTACTAACACGAGCATATCCAACCTTCATAAAATCTTCCTCAATCTTTCATATCAATATCTAAATATTTACGGACATATACACTTTTACCTCTATCTTTATAAAATTCTGATTCGTTTAAAATCTTTACTTCTTCATTTTGCGATTCTAACCATTCAATAAATTTATCAACTTCTTCACTCTCGCCATGCAAACGAATTTTCAACATTAAATTCATCAACTCCTTTTATAAAATAAAAACTAAAATGCACAACTCTGTTGTCACATTATATTATCAATTATACCAAAGACTTCTAATAGTGACAAATAAGTGTACTCTAGTGACCTATAAAAGATAGCAACTTAAAAGATCAAGTGTTCGCTTCGCTCTCACTGCCCCTCGACGTTTTAGTAGCCTTTCCCTCACTTCGTTCAGTCCAAGCCAACTAAAAGTTTTCGGGCTACTGTCTCCTTCTCCCCCTAATAATTAATTAAAATCTTACTCATTTATATTTCTGCTACTCATTCACTAAACAGCAAAGAAAAACAAACACGTATCATAGATATAAATGTAATGGCATAGTGCGGGTTTTCTTTTTAGCCTGTATCATACCTAAATAAGTCAATCTGATTGGCTGTTTTGGGGCGTTCTGCTAGCTTGTTTAAAGTCTCTTGAATGAATGTATTCTCTAAGTCAAAAGAATTTGTCAGCGCCTTTATATAGCTTTCTTTTTCTTCTTTTTTTACTTTAATGCTCGATAGCAACAATGATTTAACACTAGCAAGTTGAATGCCACCATTTCTTCCTGGTTTAATCTTAAAGAAAATTTCCTGATTCGCCTTCAGTACCTTCAGCAATTTATCTAATGTCCGTTCAGGAATGCCTAGCACTTCTCTAATCTCTTTTTTGGTCGTCACTAAATAAGGCTTGTATACATCGCTTTTTTCGCTAATATAAGCCATTAAATCTTCTTTCCATTCTGACAAATGAACACGTTGACGTTCGCTTCTTTTTTTCTTGAATTTAAACCACCCTTGACGGACAAATAAATCTTTACTGGTTAAATCACTTGATACCCAAGCTTTGCAAAGAATGGTAATGTATTCCCTATTAGCCCCTTGATAGTTTTCTGAATAGGCACTTCTAACAATTTTGATTACTTCTTTTTCTTCTAAGGGTTGATCTAATCGATTATTAAACTCAAACATATTATATTCGCACGTTTCGATTGAATAGCCTGAACTAAAGTAGGCTAAAGAGAGGGTAAACATAACGCTATTGCGCCCTACTAAACCCTTTTCTCCTGAAAATTTCGTTTCGTGCAATAAGAGATTAAACCAGGGTTCATCTACTTGTTTTTTGCCTTCTGTACCGCTTAAAACCGTTAGACTTGAACGAGTAAAGCCCTTATTATCTGTTTGTTTGAAAGACCAATCTTGCCATTCTTTGAAAGAATAACGGTAATTGGGATCAAAAAATTCTACATTGTCCGTTCTTGGTATACGAGCAATCCCAAAATGATTGCACGTTAGATCAACTGGCAAAGACTTTCCAAAATATTCTCGGATATTTTGCGAGATTATTTTGGCTGCTTTGACAGATTTAAATTCTGATTTTGAAGTCACATAGACTGGCGTTTCTAAAACAAAATATGCTTGATAACCTTTATCAGATTTGATAATCATAGTAGGCATAAAACCTAAATCAATAGCTGTTGTTAAAATATCGCTTGCTGAAATAGTTTCTTTTTCCGTCTGAATATCAAAATCAATAAAGAAGGTATTGATTTGTCTTAAATTGTTTTCAGAATGTCCTTTAGTGTATGAACGGTTTTCGTCTGCATACGTACCATAACGATAAACGTTTGGTGTCCAATGCGTAAATGTATCTTGATTTTCGTGAATCGCTTCTTCGGAAGTCAGAACAACGCCACGTCCGCCAATCATGCTTTTTTTTGAGCGATACGCAAAAATAGCCCCTTTGCTTTTACCTGGCTTGGTAGTGATTGAGCGAATTTTACTATTTTTAAATTTGTACTTTAACAAGCCGTCATGAAGCACAGTTTCTACAACAAAAGGGATATTCATTCAGCTGTTCTCCTTTCTTACGAAAATTAATTAGTTAGAAGCTACGATCAAAGTTGAATCACAACAAAAAAGGCAATCAACTAAGTTTTTCTTAATTGATTGCCTGGTATCTTCTTAAAGACTTGAAATCCCCTCAAAAACCCGATATAATGGGTTTACAGATATTTAAGTATCTGATTAATAAAGTAATTAAATACTTTACCAAATTTTGGGTCTCGACTTCTTTAATTGATTGGTGGTAATCAATTAAGGCTCGCAACTTATTTTCTTGGCGGAAAATAAGTTGGTCGTGGCTCTTTTTTTGTATTCTTTATTCAGTTCGTTGTTTCGTTATATCTAGTATATCGCTTTTTAAAAAAATAAGCAATGATTTCGTGCATTTTTTACACGAAATCATTGCTTTTTTCTTCTTCCATTTCTAAATCCAATGTTCCTTGTTCTGATTCTGGTTCTGTTGGCTCATTTGGGATTAAATCCACTACTAGCGTTGAGTTAGTTAACTTTGCAATTTGTTCTAGTGTTTTTATGGTTGGATCTGATTTTCCTGATTCTATTCGTGAATAATTTGATCTACTCATTTCTAATTCTTGGGAGAATTTTTCTTTTGATTTGGTACCTCTCATCTTTTTTAAGTTTTCTCTAAATGCTAGTTCCAAGTTTCTCCCTCCTGTTTATGTAAATATTTTGCACGTTTTCCATTTAATTATATCGTTACACCTTGTAAATCACAAGTGATTAATCACAAATCACTTGTGATTAGTGATTTTAGCTTTTATCTTAATTTATAAACTGTTTAGAATATTAAGTATGCTATACTAATTAACGGCAACTTGCCCCGTAAGGGGGTGCTATTCATGGAACAAATTATCTCGTTAGTTATCGCACCACTTTTAGTGGGTCTAATAATCACATTAGTTGATCATTGGTTAGATGATTAGACGATAGCAAGCAAGTTGCTGTCTAACTCACACGCTTGTATTCGCAACAAGTGCAAAGAAAAGCCCGACCTACTCGCAATAGGTTGGGCTTTTGTGCTATTCATTAGAACTTATCTCGTTTCGCACATTCATTATAGCATGATTTTAAAATGAAGCCAAGTTGCTGATTCTATCTGTTGTTATTGGTGTTGCCTAGAACGATTCTAAGCACATGTTTAATTTTAAAGTGGGCAATTATCTTTAAAATGTCCTACAATGATTCAATAAAAGCATGTCTGCTAGTGAAACTTGCGACCATGCTTTTATAAATACTTAATTAGATTCTCTTTTTAAAAATGAATGCTGATCCTAATACCATTAATGACCCTAGGACAGACAATGCAATATTTTCTGTTTCTCCTGTTTTTGGTAAAACTTTCATTTTTCCGTCTGAACCTTTAACCGTTACTGTTCCGTCTTTCTGAACGTTTGCGCCAATTTCTTTAGCTTCAACTTTCTTTGTTGTTCCGTCTGCTAATTGAATGATTGGTTTACTATCTTCAACTGCAACAATCACAACGCCTGTATCTGTATTAACTGGGTTTTCGATTGGGTTTGTGTCTACTGGTTTACTTGGTTCTGTTGGCTCTGTCGGCTCCGTTGGTTCCGTTGGCTCCGTTGGTTCCGTTGGCTCTGTTGGCTCTGTTGGCTCCGTTGGTTCCGTTGGTTCCGTTGGCTCTGTTGGTTCCGTTGGCTCTGTTGGTTCCGTTGGCTCTGTTGGTTCCGTTGGCTCTGTTGGTTCCGTTGGCTCTGTTGGTTCCGTTGGCTCTGTTGGTTCCGTTGGCTCTGTTGGTTCCGTTGGCTCTGTCGGCTCCGTTGGCTCTGTTGGCTCTGTCGGCTCCGTTGGCTCTGTTGGCTCTGTCGGCTCCGTTGGCTCTGTTGGCTCTGTTGGCTCTGTTGGATCAACTGGATCAACCGGATCAACTGGATCAACTGGATCAACCGGATCAACTGGATCAACTGGATCAACCGGAGTAGTTGGATCGGTTGGTTCTACTGGATCAACTACATCATCAGCTAGAACACTGACACCTGAACTACCTGTTGCTTCGTCCGCAAAACTAACAAGTGGAGCTGATACCAATAGCGCTGTACTAAAAAGTGTTAAAAGGGCAATTTTTTTCATTTTATAATCTCCTTAAAAATTAGTATTTGTGTACATAAATAGTCTATCACAAATATGCTTTACCTGACATATTTTTATTAATCTTTCTAATTTTTTCTACAGTATTATAATTATTGCAAAAAAGAAACCGTTATCATATAATGGTTAGAAAGGTATAATTCGTTTTTCAAATACTTTGAAAATAAATAATTCATATTGTGGGTGGTGATATTTTTGAATAAAAAATATATACTCCTTTTTATCTTAGGTATTATTGTAGGTATTATTATTAGCTGGTTATTATTTAAGTTAACTCCCAGCTAAATCTAACAAAGAAATGCATGGTGGGATACCTACCGTGCATTTCTTTGTTCATTTTCTAGCTTGAAATATTTCTAGCGATTCTTTCGTTAAGAATAATGTTTTACCTGTATAAATGTGATCGATTCCCTCTAGTCTATGAGGAAACCGTTTATAAATGTGGGCAAAGTATTCATCATTCTTTCCTAACAACTGGCTTGCTTCTTTTGCTGTAATCAATTGCGATAAATCATTATTGGGATTATCAGAGAAAATAATTGTTCCACCAATTTTTCGATAATTAAAATTTTTAAGTATTTCATGTTTGTTGTTACGGTAAGCTTGGGATAGGTAATTTCTATTCTTACCTATCCTTTCACTCATTTCTTTTGCTGTGTAAATTTGATTTAAATTAATTTTTCCCATTGTTTAAGCACTCTCTTTTTAGCGTATTTCAGTTAAAAGAGAAGTCTGTAAGTTTTGGTTGAGTTGTCACAAGAAAGCCGTTTTTAGTTGGTTCAACCTCAAAAGTGATTTTTTGCATTTTACTACGATTGTCTACTGAAACATTTAGAAGGTATTCAACGCTATACCCTTTTTTTGTTTGTTCACTACCATAGTAATTGACACTCTTAAGCGTTTTCCCTAACGCTTTCCAATCGGATATATCTACCTTTTCGGATACATATGTTCTTAAACTTGACTGATAATTTTCTTGATTTTTTTCCTGTGAAAAATAGTAAGTCAAAAAGTATCTTCCAAAAGTATCTATTTTCGATTGAGAAATATCCGTTTCTTTGACACGTTCAATTTGTTCTTCCAATAATTCGCTCTCTTTTTTGACTGATTGAAGTTGTACTTGTTGAAAAACACTTATTCCTATCAATAATACAATAAAAAGAGTCAAAATAGATATGAACAAATGAATTCTGGGAACATTTTTCTTGGTTATGGATTCTGATAGTGATTCTTTTCTACTATTCGTTTGTTTTGCTTGGTTCTTTTTCGATATTTCCTTAATAACACTAGGTTCATTTACTGTTTCAGTTGGAATTTCTGTCTGCGGTATTTCTTGGCGTTCATTACTCGTTTTTAACTCCTGACGATTTAATTCTTGCGTATTAAGCGTTGGTTCTGTTGGTTCATTCAAGTAAACTAAAACGTGTTGATCTGTTACTCGATTTAATAACAAGTTAATTACGTCCGTTTCTTTGGTATTTTTTGTATTCAGCGTAACAGACATAATTTTTGTTTGATCTTCTACTCTAAAAATACCTACACGAAATTTAACTGGAATTCCTCGACTTGTCTTTTGTTGTAAATAGTGTGTGACTTCGGATAATTCGCTTTTACTTAATTTTCGATTCAAAAATTGTTTTTCTTCTTCGGGAAGAATAATTCGTATTTCAAAATAATAAGACAATCGTTATCCCCCTCTCTTATTTTCTAAACATAGCCATCATTGCTAAGTTTCCAAGTCCGCCACCTTTTGACACTTTGGTTGAATACCACATATTTTGTAGGGCAGACGGTGTTTTGATAATCAACAAGCCACAACCAACCATTAACATAAAGTTTGGTAACGTGTATTTTTCAGCAATCATGAGGGTAATCATTGCTAAATAGAGAATCAATTTAATTAGCATGGTTAACGCTTCGGACAACAATTCTTTGATCCATATTTGAAAGTAATTTTGCTCGTCCGTTAAAAGCGATAAGGCAACTAATGGGGTTAACATAGTCAGTACCAAGAAATCAGCATAAAAAACACAAATCGCCACAAAATACTTGGCAATGGAAAAGGCAAAGAAGATCACGAAAACAAAGAGAACAACGGCGCTAACGCCACCATTAAAGAAATTTGATACTAAGAAATTACGCAATCGTTCACCGATCGTTTCCACGTTCAAATCATTAGCGACTTGTTGAATCACATATTCCCCAATCGGTGCAACAATCTTTTTGATAAAAAAGTTCATTGCCCAGGGCAACGTTGCTAAGGCAATAGACGAGTAAAACAGCTTTTGAACAATAGTAGCGGTCAATGCGTCACCACTCCCATTAGAAGCTTGTATTTGCGCTTCAATGACCTTATACAACACAATACAAATCGCAAAGGTTGTCGTTGCAAAAACAAACACGTTGGTAATCGTGCTAATCAATTGGATATTAGGAATATCAAAGGTCGTCTTATTGGCAATTTTCATACTGGCTTCTAAAAGGTCACTGCCCCAATTCCCTAACAAGGTATCAATAGGGTGCAACACACTATCCACACTCTCTTTTACGCCCTCAAAGACATTAGAGATAGCCTCACCAGCAGAACTTAAAATATCCGATCCTGTATCTTTTATTTGGTCTATTACGTCCATATTACATTACACCACCAATCGTTCCACTAACTTGCCACTTTCCTATTTTTTCGTTGTATTGCATAACTACAAATACTCCACCAATGTTTTCAATATTCTTCTCTTGTTTGCTAGTTACTAGCCCTATAACCTCATATCTCAAATCATTATCCCAATCAATTTGTGAAAACATTGATCCTACTTTTTCATCATGTTGTCCTTTGTTCCGCCAATCTGCCCACTCATAAGGGAACTCATTACGCAAAACAATTTTCGTATTCTTTTCTGTTTTTTGGGTATCTAAGAACCAGGTACGCAACCATTGGCTTTTATCGTCATTTTGTTTAGAAATGGTTAGCCCTTTGGTACCGTCAACGATCACTGGATTGAAATTGAAGCTTGCTTGCAAGCCCGTATAGAAATCATCTGACACCTTATCACCAAACTTGGCTTTTAAGTTATCAATCAGTTTTGTTTCTAATTCAATCGGGCTTGTACCGCCTGATCCTTCTTTCAATAATTCTTTGTTGATTTCTAAAATCACGTCACCATTAGAGAAAGACCTGTACCAACTCTCAAAAGCTTCTGTCGCTTCGTCTGCTCGCTCTTTTGCACTTAATTTGAGTAAATGGTCGCTTGAACCTTGAACGGCTTGTGAGCTGTTTTCTGTGGCTTCTCCGCTTGTTTCTGACTGGTTGCTTTCTTTGCTTTCGGTGGTGGCTGTTGGTGTCACTGGTGGTTGATTCTTATTGTTAAAATAAGAAATGCCCACAAAAGCAAGAATACCGACAACTAAAACGCCAATCACTACGTTACGGATCACTTGACGGCTAAATTCCATTTTTTTAATACCCTCACTAGGTTCAATCCCTTTTTCTTCAATTTCTCGTTCTACTTGCTTTTGAAACATTGGGATATTCCCAAAAAATTCTTTCAATCCATTCATTTGATTTCCTCCAATCTTTAAAATGGTAATTCGCTGTTGTCATTGTTGGTTGTGTTTTCGTCTATACCTTCATCAAAACTACTTAGAATATCACTCATTAATAGTTCTTTTTCTTCCTCTTCTTCTGTTACTTCTGATTCGATCGGTTGTTCAGGTAGATTTATTTCTTTTTTATTCAAATCATCTTCTTGTTTCTTCTCGTGAAAAATTGGGGCGCTTGCTAGTTGCACTTTTCGTTGTTTGTGCTGTTTTTCCAACTCCTCAATGTATTCTTTGGCAAATTCTGTTTGACTGCTTATATAGTCTTGTTGTGAAATTTCATGCTTTTTAAGAAGATTTCCGAATAATTCAAATTGTGGCGTTTTTCTTAACATGTAAGGTTTACCGTCAATTAACACAATACTTTTTCTGCCATTTTCTTCTTGTTGTAAATTGATCACTTCGCCTTCGGTAATCAATCGCCTTTTTTGGTAATTGTAGCTTTCTGACTTACTTCCGCTTCGGTTAGTTGTTTTTGCGGACGTTTTACTTTCACTTGTTCCGCCGGTGTATACTTTGATTGTTGTATCATTTACTTGTCTTGAAAAGTATTCGGCAGTCGTTTCCTCTACACCACCTAGACATATTTTAATGGCATGATTCCCAATGATCGCTTTAAATTTCTTATCTCCGTAAAGTTCAAAGCCCTGGGGCAAAGATTGTAATATGGTACTAACTGAAATACGATACCCTCGACACGTTGCAAGAAAATTCTCGTATGTTGGGAAATAGCCCAAATTGACAAATTCATCTAGTAACATAACTAAAGGTACTGGCAATTTTGCGTTGTGCTTATCCCCTAAAAAATATAACTCTGTAAACATTTGTTGGAAAAAGAGATTCACTAAGCCGTCCCAAGTTCGATCTAATGGGGAAATTAGCACGTATAAACAAATTTTTGACGTTCCTAATTCCTCAAAGAAAAAATCGTTTGTACTGGTAAATTCTGATACTTCTTTATCAACAAAATCTTGTAAAGTCGTCAATAGACTAATAACAATGTTTGGTCTTGCTTCACTTTGTGCTTGTCGGAAGCCTAAATAGTAACTGCGTTTTGCTTCGTGTCCGTCTGGCAAACGCTCAAATTGTTCATCAAGTTCTGATACACCTTCTTCGTTATAGCGTGGATCAAATTCTTCTAAAAAGTCTAAAATACCCTCAATTGTTCTTGCGCTTGGTTCATATTCAAAATAAACATATTTAATCAACGTATTTAATAAGTTTAATTGTGCATTGAACCAAAAATCTTTCCGTTTGGGATCATTCTTTGCTGATACTATGACGTTTGCAATCTTGTTTGTATCATTTGATTTGCGGATATAGAGTAACGGATTGTACCTAGAACTTAGCAAGAAATCTTTAAAATTTATCACAACTGTTTTGAAGCCCTGGGCTTTTTTTATTTCATTGGTTAACTCGTAAATTTCCCCTTTTGGATCGGTTACAACAATTGACGTACTGCGATTATTTACAACATTAGGCAAAACATAACTTTGTGTTTTAAATGATCCTGGACCACCTACTACAAAAATATTTCGATTGCTTATTTTGCTATCTTCGGGTTGGATCACAACTTTTCCACTTTGAAATTTCCCTAATATTAAACCGTCTGATTCTGCTAATAAACTACTCATTTTTCCCCCTCCTCATTGATTTTTCTAATATGCTTTTCATTGATTTTTCAGGGATCAAATGAACGCTTTTCGGTGCATTTATTTCTGATTCTTCCCCCCAATAAGCCGATCCATGAACAGGGTTTGTTTTTCCGACAACCTCAAACGGTTGGCGTTTGGTAGGGTGTAGAAAGACAAATAAAACGATTAAAACAATAATTTGTACAATGAAGAACGGGATCATGTAAGTAGATTGAATGATCTCTAAGAAAGTATTGATTGGGTGCTTTAAAATAGTTGTAACAAAGGTACTCAATTCAATGTTTGTATCATTCGCAATGATATAAGGCAATAATTTAAACACAATCAATGTTACTGGTAACAATAGTAGATAGAGTATAACTAGGATAATCAGTTTCACTTGCTCTTGCTTTTTCTTCGCCATGCTTCTACTCCTCTCCTAATTGAATGGTCGTTCTTTGGGTAATTTGTTGGTTTTTAATTTGGATAATTTGGTTTATTTCAAAATCATTTTTTGTACCGTTAAAAACTTGGTGAATCGGTGCTGTTACTAGATATTGCTGTGAATTATCTTTGCTTTCATAAGCAAGAATTTTTATTTCATTTTCGTTTACTGAAGACTTTTGAATCGTGTTTTGCTGTGGGCTATATGAATTGTTTACGTTGATCTCGTTTTGTAATTCTTGATAAACGTTGTCTGTTGCTAATTCTTTAACGGTTGTCATAGATATTTCTTTTTGACTTTTTTCGTAGTTATAAACGGTCTTGTAAAATTCTTTGATAATTTTTTCCGATTCGCTTTGGTTAGTGTTTTGTTCCTGTTGTTTGTCTGCTAGTTCCGTCTGTACGCTTTTTAATTCGCTTTTTAACTGGCGGATCTGCTCGCCTTGTTTAATCCCAAAAACAACCATACCTATGGTAACCACAAGTAAAACAAGCGTTGAGATAAACAAACTAACTTTTATTTTGTCAAACTCCATTTCTTCCTCTCCTTATTCAACATAACTTGCAATATTTGCAATAGAAGCTGGCACTACTCGATAACTGATTGTTCCACTTCCTGGGTTTACTACATTACACTCTGATACAAGAAGCGTACCGTCTGCATTTACGACTTCTACAAAGGCAACGTGTCCGTAAACTGGATCAGAACCGAAAGAACCTGGAGGGAAAGAAATTGCCGTACCTACTTTGGGCTTATTTGTTACTTTATAGCCTAAAGCTTTCCCTTTATAGCCCCATTCGCCACCATTGCCCATAAAATCATCAACAGGTTTTCCTATTTGAGCCATACGATTAAAAGCGTACCAGGTACATTGCCCAAATGGATAACTACCGCTTGTACTATAGTTATGTCCGTCATATCTTGGATAACGTAATTTATTCTTGTACTCACTAGGTACATCAACTTGAACAACGCCAGTATTATTAGAATTGTTTTGAACGCCCTCTGCGCTTGCCTGGCTTTCGTTAACGTATTCAAGTAATTTTGGCACATAGAACATATTTCCGTAGTTATAGCGGTAATTGTAGCCCATTGAAGTAGATAAGGCATTTACATAGGGTACCTTTTCGCCACCTGACAGATTAATAGAAAATTGTTTAGCCAACTCAAAAGAATACGTTCCGCCATTTTTAACTACAAAATCAACAAAACCACCGCCATAATTATACGCTTGAAGAGCTGTTTTTATATCTGATCCTCGGTTTATAGCGCTTTTCATATTTTCTACAAAAAACTCTACTCCTCGTTGTATGCTTCGTTCGGGGTCTTTAATAGTGTTCGAGGGCAGTCCTAAACTTTCGCTTGATTGCATAGGGTCGCCACCTTCACCGCCTGATTCAATTTGCATAAGGGCTAAGATATAAGGCACATATTCCATACCGTCATATTGTCTAGCGTACTTTTCAACGGTACGTTTGTACCTCAAAACAGATTCACTTAAATTTTTGTTTTCTGTTGCTAGTCCGCCACTAGGGGCGGTTTGATCGTTATTAAAAATAAGAAGGAAGATTACAATGATAAAGACGAAAAAGCCTAAAATTGCTTTCGCTATCGGTTTTCGATAACGAATAAGCAGTTTAGCAGCTGTTGCTCCCATGATATGAAATCACCAACCTTCCTAATCTTTTTCAGCGTTTGTTAATTCAATCTTTTCACTAAGCAATGTGTTGTTTTCTTCTAACAAGTCATTGGTTTGTTTTTTCTTCAAGTCCTCATTTAAAGAATTATCCTTATACATATTTTCTAATTCTTCACTGTTATTTTCAATCAATAAGTCAATCATGCTGATTTGACGTTTAGGATCGATTGCTAATTTCTTTTGTGTAATTGATACTTGACGAATTGTTTTTACCGTTGGAATATCCTTTTTCTTTACCGCCTGATCGATCAACGCTTCAACAATTGTTGTATCGGTACTAGTTTGAACCAGATACTCAATATCTGTTGAATTGTCATACGCTAAAATCTTTTTGAAATCTGCTAAATAGTCGCTTCCTGGTAAATCAAGGGCTTCTATTTTTTCGGTTTCTCCTTGTTTGTACAGACTTTGAATAATTTTTTTATCTGACTTTTTATCAAGTTCATAAGCCTTGGTATAATCACCAAGTTTCACGTAAATATCAACTTGTTTTTTCTTAGGATAATTGAGCTTTTGCATATCTTCTTCGATATTCTCACTATCATTATCAATAATCTTATTTAAAATAGTGATCTCTGTTTCTGCGCTTTGCTGTGTAGCCGTAACTTGTTTCTTCTCATTTACTTTCATAAGTAAAACCGTACCGCCATATAACGCAATAACACCTACAACTAACGCAATTTTTAAGCTTTTATTTCTGCGAATTTTTCGGACGTCTGCTTTCTTGTCCTGTAATTCAGTAGAAAAGAAATTCTTTTGTTCTTCGGTTAGTCGATTTTTTATTAAATCTCTTAATGATTCCAAACTTTCAACTGCTTCTACATCATTTAAAAATGAATTTTTTTCTTTTGTTAGAACCTCAATACGATTCTTCTCATACTTTTCAAGTGTGAATTTACCAAAAAAACTACAAATAAAATTTTTCCACTGCTCTAATTCTTCTTTAGTTGAGTAAGGCAAATTATCAAAGTGATCTGCTTTATAAATAAAAAGCAAGTCACGTGTATCTTTGAGTAGGATATTTTGCATTGCTAGATAGGTGTTTGTTTTTTCTAGTACATTCATTTCAAGTAATCGATTCACTATATCCAATTTATAAAAATCAGCATATTCTTTCAATTCAAGTAGTGGTGTATAGCCATTAGGACGGTGATAAACAATTTCTAGCTTTCCGTCTTTGGTCAAAATCTCCTCAACATCAACAAAATATTGTTCACTTTCTTCTACATCAAAAATATGTTCTCGATTCGTCAAATATTTTTCGTTTATTTGAACGACAATGACATTCTCTTGATAGTAAAATTGCAAATTTTTCAAGATTTTGTATTTCATTTGCTTCTCCCTTCTATTGAATTTTCGATCTTAACAACCAGTTGATTTCTTTCTTCGGACTAACGCTGTAAATATCTTCATATTCGCCTGGGTTAAGCAAACGCATTTCTTCCTGTGTTAAATCTACTTTTATCTTTGCTCGCTTTGTACCATGAAAAAGCAAAGCTTCCCCTTGACGTTTTGAGGTAATGAACGATAATTCTTTTTTTGTGAGTTTAAGTTTCAACTCGTTTGAGATACCTTGCGCTTCTGTTTCATCAAGTCCAAAGAACACTTTTGTAAAGCTATTCCCAATAATTGCTTTACCGATATTATCAGGTGCTTTTAATACATCATCAATCTGTTGGGTTGATACGGTACAATCGGCGTTATATTTTCTAAAGCGTTTATATGCTTGGAAGAAAAAGTCAGCACTAATTTTATTTTTCAGTAAAAAGTGAAATTCATCTGCATAAACAGACGTGACAATTTGCGGGTTGTTGGTTATTTCTTCAAATAGATAACTAAAGCTGTTGAGGTATGCTAAATCTCTGATTCCTTCTTCGGTCTGTAAATCTCGCAAAGAGAAGCAAATTAACGGATTGTTTAAGTCAATATTTGTATGACCGTTAAATATGGTACGGCTTCCGATTGTAAAATCTTCTAATGAATAAATAAAATCTTCAATTCGCTTGTACCGTTTGGGATCAGTTTCTTCTAATGCTTTCAATCGACTTTCTAAGTCTGAAAATGTTGGAAAATCGGTGTTTTCCATTTTTGACAAGTTTTTCTTTTCGTATAAATTCGTGTAACATTTTTTAGCTTCTAACTTAATAATAGATAATTGACTGTCAGTCAAAGAGTGATCCACCATTAGGAAATATGGCGTTAAAATATTCATTCGTTTACTGATTTCTTTATCAATATCATTTTCAGTCATTTCAAAATCTTTGTGCTTTATTTCAAGATTTTCTACAAGTTCGTCCTCTTCAAAATCGGATAACGATTCTTTTAAATCTATATCTGGTGTATTGCGTGAGTAGATTTGAAACGGATTGATACGAACATCTGACATAGACGAAAGATTGATTATTTCGCCCCCTAGAGAACGTACACGTTCTGTTTGTTCATCTTCGGGATCAAATAAAACAATTCTGTGTTTTAGTTCTGTTGAGTTATCAGCAAAAGCATATTTTTTTAAATAGTCTGACGTTAAGTAAGTGGTTTTTCCCCCACCTGATAGACCAAAAACAAATTTGTTACGATTAACTACTAATTTTCTATTGGTGTAATCAATACTAACAATATTTTCAGTATCTTTATTGATTCCCTCGATAATCATATTTTTAGTAAATACACTTAATTCATTATCATCAAAAGGAAAAATACTACTTGCACTGATTGAATTTGCGATTGTGTACGTGTATTCAGGCACTTCATTAGATTGTAAAGGCAAGGTACTCCAATACGCCTTATCAATCATAGTATATGGAATTAACGCTTTTACTCCACTTGCGATACAACGTGTTTCAAAATCTTCACACAATTTTTTTAGCTTATCTTCGGACTTACTTTTGATCAAAACATAGGTATATAAATAAAGATAAGAAGTGTTTTCGTCAACGGCTTGTTCTAACTGCGTTTGTGCAATTTTCATTTCACGTTCTAAACGGATAATCGTCAATGGATCATGTGAACGGTCAATCTCTGCTTGTTTATTCTTAATGGTTCGATTGTAGTAGTCATTCAATGAATTACCGTTTGCTTTTGTATAGTAATGAGAAATGGTTATATCTCCGCTCATTTTGCGAATACGATTAAACCAATTCCCACGTGGCTTATTGTTGTATTTTGTAATGACATACGGTACTGCGTATGAATCATCAATCAATAATTTGTCACGTTCTATTGTAAAATTAAATGGTGCTAAATCAGATACAACGTCCGTATCAACTTCGGGTATTACAATAATTTTCTCTTTTGGTATCTTCTCCATTTTAACGCTCCTAACTATTCAAAACCTTTTTCATCTCGCCAATCGTACAAATTTCAACCTGACAATCATATTTACTTAAAAATGCAATTAAAGCTGTTCTGATTGTTCTTGTCTTATCACGTAAAACTTGATAAGACAATTCCAAACTGTCGTAAGTTTCCTTTGAAATTGGTTCAGAATTAATTACAAAATGTTGTTTCTTTGAAGTTTCCATGTTACTTGCTAAATTTCTATAATGATAATAGTAACTAGCCTTTAGTTGTAATAAAGCTTCATTATGCCCTGGCATTTTGCGATAATTTTCTACTGTATTCCCCCAGGCTTCTACAAAATCGTCAATTTCTACTGGTAAATTCTTAGAAGTGATCTGCGGTTCATATAGAACGTTTTGAGATAGAAAGACACCAAAATCTTCGTTTAACCCTTCTTGCTCTGATACTGGCAATGTATCAACGTTTAAGCCGTCAACTTTTAGCATGCTCACAAGGCTAAATTGCTTTTTTTCTGGCTGATAAACGACAAAAAAATCTTTAAATACGCCTTGAAATCGGGAACTATCTTCCCAATAAATCATTTCTTTCATCGTATCGCTTTTTTTATTATCGTTACTTTTGGAACTTGTTTTTAGAAAATCAAACAATGAAATCACCTCTCTTTTACACCCGTTCTTTTGGTTTTTTGTAATAGACTTTTGGTCTTTTAGAAAAATCTTTTCTTTGCTTCATAAAATCAGAAATAGAAATGTTAGGTCGGTCTGTAATTGGTTTTATTGTATAAAACGCCCATACACCGCCAAATGACACCAAACCAACAATGACATAGATAATTAAAGGAAAAACGGCTGTGCTACGGAAAATAAGAATTGCCAATAACACGCTTATTAATGCCGTACCGATTGCTTTAGCTGATTGTTTTAAATCTAGCCCTAAAATAACTGTATATCTGTCAGATACGTTAGACGGAAAAAACCAAGTCCGCCCTTTCTCCGTATCTGCATTTAACAAATCTAATAGGGCTTGTTTCACTTGATCACTGTTCATAACTAACTCCCTTCTCTATTAAGCAAGTAGTCCGTATGCCCAAGGTACTAACCAAACCAATGCCCCACCTAATGCTGTAACAAGCAAAGCAGTTCCCAAGGATTTGTACATGATATTTTTTTCTTGTGGATCATCAATTGATGGTAAATATTTAATGACAATCTTTGCACACGCAATCCCACCTACAACAACAATTAAAGCTGTTAAAACACCTTTTATAGTGTTACCTGCTTGAACTAATTTCGCTTGTGGATCAGTGACTGCAAATACTGGATTAGTAATAAACAATGTACCCAACGCAACAACAGCACTCTCAAGCTTAAACTTTGCATTTCTGATAATTTTTTTCATCTTTTTCACCTCTTCATTTTATTTTATCGCAAAGGGATATTCCTTTGTAATGATTGGTTTTTTTGTGTTTTTGTTTGTTTAATTAATTTGTCTAAGTTTCGTTTTTTCTGTTGTTGGTTTCCACCCAACAAACGATTGATGGCTTTTGCTAATTGGAACATTTTTACATTGACTTCATTTTCTGGTACGTCTTTATCCAATTCTTGGGATTGATCTCTGTTGGTATTTTCAATTTCTTTACTTAATTCTATTTTATCAGAATCAGGTAAATAAGCATTGCGATTAACGACCTTTTTCAGATTGTGTTTTGCTAATGGGCTTAGTTCATCAACGTATTTCATGCTATCTTGAACAAAAAATACACCTTGACAATCATTAGAAATTTCCACCGTCTGAATGTTAGTTAAGAAGCCTTTTGATTGTTCCAACATGGAATTAATTTCCTCACTGCTGAATCTAGCAACTCCTTCGACTTTAGAAAAATCAGTTGTTTTGTAATAGTCAGCTTTTGCAAGTAACATTTCGCCTTCTATGACTGAATCTATTGAAACATTTTTATCAAATTTTCTTTCAACTTCTGATTGAACATATTCTATCAATCCTTGTTTTATTCCTATTAGTTTTTCTTTTTTAATTGATAAAATTTCTTTTCTTTCAGGGTTATTTTCTTTTGTTATACTATCTTCAACTTGTTTAATTTTTGAATCAAGATAACGGCTAGTTTGAAATGGTTTTTCTTTAAAAATCTTTTTACTTTCTTCTTTTTCTATTACTCTTTCATTGTAAATGACCTCTGCTAACTGGTCTTTATTCAATAACTGTTTTCTAAATATGGTTTCATTAACCATTGCTCTAACTTCGTGATTTGAAAATTTGTCAATATTCAAACTTGGATAAGATTTTTTGAAGAATCTTTCTGCTTGTTTATCTAAAATTTCGTTTGCCTTTGTAAGCATATCTCGTTCACTACTAATTTTACTTAACATCAAACGTTGTTTTTGAATTTCCATTTTATTATTAAAGATAAGTGAATTTTCCCATCGTTTTAATTCACCTAATCGTTTATCAATGTTTTCATCATTAATAAATAATTTCAATTCTTTTGAAAGATTTTTCAGTTCTCCTTTTTCTAAAGGTGAGAAAGTTTTTTCAAATTTTAAAGTGAAGTTTTGGTCTTGTTTTAACACTTTCTCTTGACTTTCAAGTTTATCAAGTTCGGCTAGAATATCATTGTAACTTTGAATCTCTAAATTTTTTCTTTTTAACTCACTTATAACTCCTTTTTCTTCTAATTTTTTTGAGTAAAAACCTTCATGAATTGTTGGTAGTTCTTTTTTTCCAAGTTCCGCATGAGATTTTTCTGTAATTTGTTGATCGATATTTCTATCTTTTAGATATTTATTAACTTTGTCTGCCCAATCTTTACGAATTTCAGAAACAAGAGATTTTCTATCCCAATCGTTTGTTTTAATTGAAACGGTTACTCTTTGCCCCTTTTCATTAAAAATCTGATTGCCATTTTCATCTAGTTTAGGTATTCTATGACTTTTGTTTAAGATATTACCTTCACTATCTACTTCTCTCATTGTTAGCATAATGTGAGCATGAGGATTGTTTTCATCATCTCTATGAATGGCAACGTCTGCAATCATTCCTTCACTGACAAAATTATCTTTAACAAAATCTTCAACCAATATTCTTTGGTCTGAATTATTTAATTCAATTGGCAATGCTACATTTACCTCTCGACAAAGTTGAGCGTTTGGACTTTTTTCTGCTAATTCCATTTTGTTCCATAATGTCTGTCTATCTAAAAAATCATTAGGTATATAATCAGGTTTTGAAATAAAAGCTTCTGGTTTAACAGTTCTATGGTTGTATAGATTAGTTTTTTCATATAGTTCACTATACAATTTTTCACCGCTTCGATAAGAAGCCATTGCAATTAAACTTCTTTTTCCGCCTTCTCTTTTTGCTATTGTCATAGATAAATGGAAGATTGCCAATTGTATCACCTCTCTTTCTTTTCAAACATGAGCGTAGCGAATTTTAACAAACACGCTTGACGATAAAACTAACTAATAGTTAAGTTTTATAGCATAAATACGAAGTAACGAAGTTACTGCGTATAAGTGCGCCCTTAATAAAACATCTAAGGGAATTTTCTATAAATTAATTCTAACACTTATCAATGAGAAAGTAAATATGTTTAATCTGACATTTCCGTTTATATTTATTGATTTTAGAAATATAATATAATATGATAAACATATACAAATTATCAGGAGGGATATTATATGGAAAACCAAGATCAAAACATCAAGACAGAAAATGAGCAAATCATTCCAAAAACAAAACCAAAAAAGAGAAAGAAAAAAACTGTTTCTGATATTGAACTTCAAATTAAAGAATTACAAAAGAAAAAAGAAGAATTAATTCTAAAATCAAAAGCAGATATTGGTGATTTTGTCCTTTCTACTCTTTCAAAAAATGATATTTCTATTGAATCGATTGAAGAAAACAAAGAATTATTCTATGACGAATTAGAAACTTTATTAAATGCGAATAGTCAAAATTTTTCTGAATTACTTAAATAGTTATGGTAAATAATGATTTAAATGACATCAACAAAAGAATAGAAACACTAAAAATTCAAAAAAATATTTTGCGAGCGAATAGCGAGCAAAATATTAACAGAAAAAGAAGAACAAAGCGTCTAATTGAAAAAGGTGCTTTGTTAGAAAAGTATTTTGAAATTGACTATTTAACTGTAGAAGAAACGGAAGAATTTTTAAAAATTTTTTCTGAATATATTAAAGCAAATAAACCTAAAAAGTATCAAAAAAAGGAAAAATAATTTTCCTTTTTTTGATACTTTTTTAAATAAAATTAATTGTTCTTAATGTTTGTTCTTCCTTTTTTAATTGCTTTAATATTTCATTTACTGATTCTATATCCAAATCGTACCAATCACCAAAATCGATAATATCACCTGATACTTTTTTTTATAAAATCAACTGTTAAAGTTATTTCTCTTGTTGACATTGGCGAACGTGCTTCTATTTGATATAAATCAAAATCATATTTTTGATGATTATTTATTCCTCTCATTTCTGTTACTGTCGCTTTTATAACTTTTAAAATATTACCTTCAAAATTTATTTTTTTTATTTTAATATCCACTTTAAAACTTCCTTTCTGATAAACTTACAAGCCTTAATTGGCTTGTAAGTATTTTTTTTCTTCTTTATCTTCCTTCACCTTTTGACTTCCATACATTCCCCTTATTGTGTCCATATCATAATTTTTTCGACTACGTTTTTTATAATCGCTTGGTGCTTTATACCATGCGTATTTTTTTGGTGAATAACGAAATTCTAGGGCTTTTATGTCGTCCTTATAAGGTTTTGTGTTGCCTGTTAACCATATAAAAGTTCCCACGATTTCAATTGATACACCGTCCATTTTCAGATTGAAAAGTTGATTTATAATGTCCTTAAATTGTTCGGGCGTTTCAGTCGTTTCTTTTGTATAGGTTTCGCCGTCTTTGTTCTTGTGAGTGTTTTTAAGTTTGCTAAACAGTTCGTCATATTCATTGTTCAAAATTTTCATTTCTTCTTCATTCCCGCCACAATCGGGGTGTAACTTCAAAGCTAACTTTTTGTAGGCTTTTTTCAATTCTTCCAATGTTTCAACGTTTTTAATGTATTTCATTTTTATCATTCCTTTTCTTTTTTATTTTTGGCTTTTTGACAATCATTTTTGTTAGGCGTTTGAGGAAGTGAAGCTGTTTTCCTCGAATGGTAAAAGCTGTGAATGTTCTACATATCTTGTTCCTTTCTTTTTTCGTTTAGGTGGTTAATTTTCGCCAGTGTGTTCGTGTCGTTTGCTGTGACGAGAACGCAACATAGACACAAAGAAAACACAAGGGCGAGCTTGCTCGTTTATATACCCTTGTGTTTTCGACTGGATATGTTAAGGTAACAAACAGTAAGTGACACGTTACAGACTGCAAAATGTACCAACTGAAAAAAGAAAGTATCTGAGGTAGAGTAACGAACGGTTAGCTTTTACCATTCGAGGAAAGGTGTTAGTCAAATACAAATATCTTTGCAAAGAAATAAGTTGGGTTTGGAACGAGGAGCAACTGCACCGCAAGTGGAACAACTTATTTTATCCTTCTTAGGTTTTTCTTTTTGGTGTTTTACCTAAAAGAAAAACCTAGCTATTTTGATATGCTTTTTTTTTTACATTTCTTTAATTTTCAAATTTTTTATTTCCCACTCAAACCATTCGCTAAAATCTTGTTTAAAGCCGTTAATAGAATATTGCTCTTGTTCTTCTGCTTCTTTATCGTTTTGAGGGTCTAAGTAGGTCGGTTTATCTATTGGTCTTGCGTATACACCTATCCATGTTTTAAAATCGCCCTCAAAACTGCTATCTATGATAAAGCCTTGCTCTTTTAGCTCTTCTCTTACTTGAGCTTTTAGATATTGCTGTTCTTGTGTTCCATAAAACTCATTTTTTGTAAAATCTTCTAATTGTAATTTTTTTGTTTTTTCCATTTTCTTTTCCTCTTTTCTTTTTTTTGATTTTTAGTTTTTTGACAACCATTTTTGTTAGGCGTTTGAGGAAGTGAAGCTGTTTTCCTCATGTTTTAAAAGCTAGAAATAAATTACAGTGTACGCTCCTTTCTTTTTTCGTTTAGGTGGTTCATTTTCGCCAGTGTGTTCGTGTCGTTTGCTGTGACGAGAACGCAACATAGACACAAAGAAAACACAAGGGCGAGCTTGCTCGTTTATATACCCTTGTGTTTTCGACTGGATATGTTAAGGTAACAAACAGTAAATGACACGTTACAGACTGCAAAATGTACCAACTGAAAAAAGAAAGAATACCGTTGTGTGCTTTATTTCTCGATCAGCTTTTAAAACATGAGGAAATGTTTTTATAAAAAAAGAGTAGTTACCGTTTTTTGGTAACTACTCTTTTCCTTTTTTAAGGTTTAAAGTCCTGGAAGTTTAGGTGTTTTGGGTATTGGTGGTGTAGGTGGCTGCAAGCTTTCCAATTTTTGTTGAATTGCTTTAAATTCAGGGGTTTCTTGGTGTTGATTTAGAATCATTTTTTGCTCTATTCGTTCTAAAGTCGGTTGAATTTCTTTACTTGCTACTTTACGATTCAATTCTTTTTCTAAGGTTTCTTTTGGACTAATAGAAGGTGTTTCCAAACTTGAATAGAGTTTTACTCCTTCTCTGTTATATAGCCTTATATCGCTAAATAAGCCCGTTTTATGAAGGGTTTCTAAATTGGTCGGTAAGTTTTTGACAACAATA
>OGRX01000269.1_pt1 | contig 28348 bp, 43 predicted proteins | sample 1573761 | NCBI WGS metagenome assembly OGRX01 (sample SAMN03295852, study PRJEB24534) | human gut metagenome | isolation source: fecal sample 2 from infant 8 | host: Homo sapiens | place: USA: Pittsburgh, PA | collected 2014-07
TGTAGCGCGGCGAAATTTTTCGCACCGAAACGCATTAAATTATGCACTGCAGCAAACGAGCGAAAAACCGCTATTGCGCACGGTGCAAATTAAAACGCCACGCAGCTTATCTCATTCAAATGATGAAGCCGGGAACCTACGATAAAGGGTGGATATACCAGCATCAAAAATAAGTGCAACTCGCTGGCGTGACTCTCCAGCTGCAATTAATCTCCCCATCTGCTCCCACTGTTCCGATGTAAATTTTGGGCGTCTTCCTCCCACCCTACCTTGAGCCCTGGCAGCCGCAAGACCGGCTCTTGTGCGTTCCACAATTAACTCACGCTCCATCTCAGCCAACGCCCCCATAACGTGAAAGAAGAAACGTCCCATTGGCGTTGACGTATCTATACTGTCGGTCAGGCTGCGAAAATTGATATCTCTGTCCCGCAACTCCTCTACCAGCAGGACAAGATGCCGCATGCTGCGCCCAAGGCGATCTAGTTTCCATACCACAAGCGTATCCCCCTTTCCCAGGGTCTTAAGCACTCGCTTTAGCCCTGGACGCTCCGAGGTTTTTCCGCTGATCTTGTCTTCAAATATCAGTTCACATCCTGCGCATTCCAGCGAGGTTCGCTGCAATGCGGTGTTCTGGTCATTTGTTGACACCCTGACATACCCAATAAGCATGGTTTTATCCCCTGCAAAAGGCAGAAAGCATGCCACTGGTGAGCTAGATGGTCATTCTCAAAAATGTTGGTTTAGGGGAAGGCTCCGCATTGCCTGTCGGCATACCTGTCCCATGGCCGTCGGCAACTCCACCAACTGGGTGGCTCAAGTGCAACGGTGCGACATTTACCGCTGCTCAATACCCTAAGCTTGCGCAGGTTTACCCGACGCTAATCCTGCCTGATTTACGCGGGGAGTTTATCCGTGGCTGGGATGATGGACGCGGTGTAGATCCAGGACGACCTATTTTAAGTAATCAGCTTCATATGCTCGCATCGCACTCGCACACATTAGTTTCATGGCCAAACTCAGGTAATCCAGCATCACACGGAGGGGCGCAGGATGCCAATGGAGGAAATGGGGGAGCATACCAGAGCAATTCACCCGTCTTACCCAGCGGTGGGACTGAAACACGTCCACGTAACATCGCATTTAACTACATCGTGAGGGCAGCATAATGTCTCAGGCACAATTAGACAGCGAGCTTATTGCCATAGTGGCCGGTGATATCACCGTATTTAATTATGATGGTGAGACGCGAGAATATCTTTCCTCATCCGTTGAGTTTTTGCCGGTAGGTGTAGGTATTCCCGCTAATTCATGCGTTGATGCGCCAGACACTCTCAAAGAAGGCTTTACAATTTGCAGAACGGAGGATGGCAAAGCCTGGACGGTTATTGTCGACCATCGCGGCGAGACGGTATACAGCACGGCTACAGGTGAAAAGGTTGTTATCACCGTGCCTGGTGATTATCCAGAGGATACCACCACGCAGACTCCTGCCACGCCATACGATAAGTGGAACGGTAGCCTGTGGGTGACTGACTTGAAAGCGCTGCACGCTGCGGACGTGATGGCAGCAGAACAGACGAAAACCGCGTTATTGTCGGAGGCGACGGCAATCATCGCACCACTGGCAGATGCTCAGGCTGGAGGCTACATCGAAGATGCTGACGTGCCACGCCTGACCGAATGGCAGCGATACCGATACAAGCTGACTAAAGTCGATACCAGTATCGCGCCTGACGTTACTTTTCCACCGAAGCCGGAGGTGTAGGCCATACGGGTTTTGTTATATCAACACGCATCAGCAAGACCCGGTATTGTTTCCATTCAACTAGCGCGGCGGTTTCCTCATCCGTCGCGATACCTGCATCAACCGCATCCTGCCGCCAGCTGATTTCAGTGTCAGCAGTTGACCGAAGAGCGGCCCTCATATTTTCTGCATCTGCCTTTGTAGCCTGTTCCCGTTCGGTATCAGAAATAACCCACGCATTATTGTTACTATCCCAGGTATGCCATTGAGATGGCTTGCTGTCTGACAGTGTTAACTCCCCATCCGTGCCGATGTAAACACGTCTCCCGCCATCGTTCATACCACTAATCAGCGATAGATGCTGCTCATCGGTAATAACTACTGCATCGTCGGGTATAACATCTGTATTTTCATCATAAAATGCCTGTTTATTCACACTAAATTTAATTGTCATTATTAACTCCCAATAGCGAACCAGCGCAGGGTGAGGTTATATCCCGGTGCCATAGTGAATGTGTCTGCATTGATTGCAATGGCATTAACTCTAAATTGTGTCGGGTCGATAATACTGGCTGCACCAAATGCCATAACGTTGGTCAGAGGATTATCATGAGTAACAACGATCTGCTGCCCGGCCGCAGGAAATGCGACAGGAAATGTCCCTATCGAGGTTCCTGACGGAGCAGACTTCAGGCCGACCGTTCCCCACTGCAACAACATTCCATTCGGAAAATACTGATATCCCGCAGCTCCTTTCAACCCCGCAAAAAACGTCATGTCCGGTACTTCACTGCCACCGGCACTAAATCCATTCCCGATATTTCTACCGCCAGCACTCCCCACGCCCAGATGCGCTTTAGCTGTAGCTGCATCTGCTTTTCCCAAAAGCCCCCGCATGAAAGCTGTCAGGTCAGTAGACGCCATCTGGTCAACTCCCGAAAAATACGGGAGCTTATCTGCGCCATTAACTAACCCGGCAAGTGCCGTCAATGTGGCATCCGCCTGTTGTTTACCATTAAGCGCATCAACTAAGCCGAGGTATTGCCAGGCAGACCACTGATCCCCCTTACCAATCAAGCCTTTTATGTATTCTGAAAAACCAAGGTTTGTGAGAGCGGTAGCAATCGCGGCTGCACCATCAGACTTAATATCACCAAAAGGATTTGAACGGCTCAGTAAAAGGGCTTTAAGTGCAGTTAACAGCTGATTTTGTTTTGTTGGATCAACGTTAATACCGGCAGCGGTCAGGACAGTAATAAGCTCCGACTGCGCATCTCTGACAGCCCCCTGCACGTTATTCAGATGCTCGGCATCAACAATGGTCCCCAGCTCACCCGTGAGCGGATTACCATCATGGAAAAGATTATCCGGCGTCTGCACCGGTGGCATTAAGGGCCGCATTATTCATTCTCCTGATATGCGAAGTAGCAAAATGTATGAGCTGGTTTGAGATCGCGGAAGACTTCTTCAATAACCGGATCACCAAAGGTAGTCAGACGCTCACCTGCAGCAGAACTGCCTGAGCGAAAGCGATAGGATTGTGTTCCTGAGTTCTGAATATTGACGCGCCAGACCCAGATAATGTCTTCAACCCAGAGGCGATCACCGGCGCGGTTAACTCCCGCCCTGAACGGTTGCGGTTCATCAATTGTGATGATGTAGCCAAGGTTACTGGCCAACTGAGTAAAGTACGGAATACTGAGGCCGCCGACCTCGGCCAGTTTAGCCAGAACACGCTGCTGGCGTTGCTGGTATGTGGCACCTTCAGCAGGAGTAAGGTCAAGAACGCGCTCCCAGTCAGATAAAAGGCTGCGGGCATAAAATGGAGTAACGCCACCTTCGACAAGCCCTGCAGACGCATCGAGAGTCTCAAAAACACCTGATTCAGATCGCAATGATGCATCAAGCAGAGGCTGGCCCGGACTGTACGAAACGAGTGGCAGCAGACGATTTAACAGCGTGAAGTAGCTCATAGCAGCTCTACCTCCACATTTCCTAATCTAAGCCATTCGACTTTCGTGGCATCGATTACAGGCTGAATATTTGCGGATGGTGTAACGATGTCATAGTCGGTAATACCAGGAATGAGAGAAATCAATGTCCCCGCCTGGCTGCGAATAAAAGCCACTCCCGGCTCACGGCGCGAGTCATCGTCCTCCAGCGTTCCGGCGATAGCCTGTTTGGCAGCTGCGAGGGTGATGCCCTCCAGTGATACCTTCACGAGTACGTCAAATGTACGGATGACAGGCATGAGTACCAGCGTGTTTTTTGCTGTAACAGGCCGAACATCGTCAATGTGAGCCTGCGTCCTGTCGATCACATCCTGAGAAGGCAGCCCGCCTGCAGACGTAATAACAACATCAACAGTGCCCAGCCCCCGACGCAACGGATAAACATATGCTGCAGATACGCCGGATACTTCCAGTGCCCAGCGTTTGTAATCATATTTATTACCGCCTGCAGGAGGTCGGCGAATGATTTCAAGCAGACGGGCAAGCAGCTCCGCATCAGTTTCCTCATCCGTACCGCCAGTCATCAGACCTACGGTCACTGTGCTGTCAAACCCGTCAGGTGTTGTGGTCAGTGTTGCGGAGGTCACTGAGGTGGTGTTACCCGTAGTCCCTGACAGTGAAGACATGGCATTTACGGATGCTTTTCCATCCGGCCCGATAGTAATATCTTCGGTTGTTGTCCACGAAACACTGTCGCGTTTGAACACAAGACCGGCAGCGGCTAAGGCTCCCGGTTCGCCGGTAAATGTGGCGGGCCCTGAGGCGCTGTTGGCCGCTTTTTTGCTTAAACCACGTAAACGGGCATGCAGATAGAGAAATTCCGAATCAGCTGTATCCGGGAATATCTGACGGACTATCCATCCCTGATGCTGATAAAGCCCCTCGGCAACGCTGGCCACACTTGACGCCCGGACATACCAGTCGCTGTCAGGCCCCAGCTTGTCATCAGACAACTGCAGGAGATTTTTGATATCCCGCAGAATGTCTGTGCGAATTTGCGCAGCATTTTTGGTAATGAATGGCATCAGCTGACCTTAACCGGAAATTTCCAGGTCTGCGGCGTTCCGCTCGCGGACGTGACGATGATATGAAGCAGCATCCAGCCTTTTTGCCAGTGCTCTGCAGTTACGGAAATGGACTTAGCGCGACCGTCATCAATAATCGGCTGCAGGGCCTGCTGCGAATACTGCACCGCGAGTTTCTGAACGCGGGACACATCCTTTTCGCGGCGAAGTGTATGTAAAAGAGAGCCCAGAGTTGGATCAGCCCACCATGAGCCAAGGGGCGTCATCAGCCGTAAGTAGACGGCATTCGCTAAAGAGTCTGAGCTGTCGCCGGTATAATCGCCGGTCGTTGGATCAATCAACATTTCCATGCCGTAATACTATCGGCATGGAAATTTAAATTATCGGTGAAGGGGTTCAGTGGGTATTGCTTTTGAAGGTGAACTTACGGTACCACAAATTACATTTGCTGATTAGGTTTCTGCGTTGTGCCTGCATCGCCGCCGTGGTTGTGGTCGTGACCGTCATAAGTCTCACGCATGGTGTTCAGCGTAGATTTCCCGTCAGCGACTTCATTACTGCCTTTCAGCAGTGGTGTATCAAAATCTGCCCGCTCTGAGGCTGTGGTTTTATACGTTTTTGTATTAACAATATGCTCTTCGGTATTCACGGTATGTTTTTTAGTATTAACAATATATTCATCACAGTTCACTTCAATAATTTTCCCGCGCTTCAGGATAATGTTGCTGCCTTCATCCGAATAAATGGCAAGCTCACCACTTTTCAGGCTCTTAAGCCTGTATGAAGCGTGTTCCGTGGCAATCACCACGCTATGACTGGTGCGCCCGTTCAGCGGGAGCATAATGGCTTTAGTGCCCCTGGGCGGGTTGGATGTAAAACCGTATTGCTGGAACATCTCCACATCCTGCAGGGACTCCGTAGCCAGACCTTTACCCTGAATGGTCTGAATATCACCGCCGCTGTTAACTCTTATTAAAACGCCCCTGAAGGCCTGTCTTATACGGTTTAACGCCGTGTTAATACGAGAATCAATTTTGTTCCACATCGATAATCTCCAGCTCTTTATTTACTTTGGCGCGGCGTTTACGTGATTTCCGTTTTTTCGGATAAGCATCCGGTATCCATATTCCATCCTCTTTGAGACGCAGGGTGGTAATGGTGTTGTCTGGCCGTCCACCGGAAAACTCTCTTCCCATGATGAAGTAAATGTCATCAATGCCATGTGGCTCGCTTCTGACACGTATACGCTGGCCCGGTTGCCATAACTGACCGTTCTCCATGCGATGGCCTTTAACAATAGCTGTCAGATCAAACCCGTTCAGGCGGGCATCGGCCATGGCCTTTCTTGCGCGATAATCAACCTGTGCCTGGTTATCAGCATCACCGGCAACCATAATTTGCGGACGGTAAAATGGTACGGTACTGTCGCGAACGGTACTGCGTAAGCCATGAAAGCCATTTTCTGCAGAGCCGGTGCTGTCATAAATATCATCGGCATCATCGTCGTCTTCTGCGTCAGCGCTCTGGTCATCAACGTCAATAACATCGAGTTTCCCGGATTTTTTCCCCTGGCCGTGTCCCTGCGCCAGCATTGTCAGTTCAGAGAATGCTCCGGTAATGGATGACCGGTCACTGAGATCGAGGACGTTGTTTCCCCGACCGTCACGATTAAGAATCAGCGTGGCCACAGGGTCTTTTGTGTAGTCCGGCCCACCAATAACCAGCGTGCCATCTGGCTCAAACCATGGCCATAAACCGCGTGCAGCAGCTGCACGCTCAAGCGTATCCCAGGCACGTTCTCCGGGTTCAACGCTGACCTTGTCATTACGCAGGGATGACTCAGCCTCAATGCGGATGTTCGTTACCCCCAGCGGCCTGACGACCTGGGCGATCACTTCTTCAAGACTGAGCTGGCGGGAGGTGAATACCGGCGAAGCGCAGTCAACAAGCACGGCAGCGCCATCGCGACCGGAAAGCGATAAAGAGACCTGCTGACGGGATACGCGGCGCTGAACCACATCCACCCGACCGGACATCACCACATCATTACCCACCCTGACCAGTACCGGCACACCTCGTTTAATGGCCGCCGGAAAAATACCGTCAGGCAGCCCAAGCGTTACGCTCCAGGCATCGGAGGGGATCAGAAAATCGGAGTCAATCTGATAGCGGCTCCATGCACTGTGGATTTTGCCATCAATAACCAGGCTCACTGTATTCTGCGAATCTTTATCTTGAGTAGGCATTCAGAACGTCACCGGCTTTGATATTGTTAGGATTACGTAATGTCGGATTGAGGCGCAGCAACTCGGCGGCGCGGGTGTAGTCCTCGTACCACAGGTGCGCCAGCAAATGCAGGTTGGTGTCGGACAATATCACTCGTGTCGTCAGTGGCGGTCTGCTGGTAATAACGGCTGCGCCCAACTCCTGAACAGTCAGGGCAATATCCTTGAGGCTTTCAACCACGGGTTGCCATGTCACGCCACCCGGTGTTTCACCGGCGCTCACGTTTTGCGTATCGGCAGCAAAGGTGTCCCGCGTCTGGTCGATTGCCGTCTGAATGGCCGTCCTGGTGTCGTTGGTGATCTGCTCAATATCGACAGGAGACAGAATATCGCTGATGCTGCTGTCACTGAGTATGTCTGAAGCATCAAGTGCCAGCTGGATTGCAACCTGGATTTTTACCGCTGTTACCAGCTCGGTAATATCCGAGGTTGATGAGCCTGCCGGAACGGCAACAGCAACCGTCTTTTGCCCGGTCACTATCTGCTGAGGTAATGCGGCCACATCCTGCAGATTGTTACGGCCATTCTTCCAGTCGGCCATCACGATGCCCGCTGTACCGGAAACGTCTGAGGACTGTGAATAGCTTCCTGGGTTATTACTGACGCTTGATTTGGACTGAAGCGACGTCAGGCTCAGCGCACTCTGCAGGTCATTCATGAACGCTTTCGGATAATTAACAAAATCCGAGGTGGAACTGACAAATCCCGTCAGTTCCACCTTAAGTACGGTCACCATATTCAGCGTCGTGGTTGCCAGGGATTTCGCTTTCTTCATCCACTTTTTCGCTGTACGAAGAGGCGAGAGAATATTGTCGATGGCCGTCTGGGCTTTCTCCAGAGCGGATTGCGCCTGGTTGAAAATGATATCGGCCTTCGACAGCGGGAAGTCACTGCCAAAGAAAGGCAGTTTAAGTCCACCCTGTATAAAGACCACTTCGACAACGCAGTAATCAACGTTCTCCGCTTCATGCGATGCCTGATACTCAATGCACTGCATGCCCGTCATGGAGCCGAAAACCGGGTGGATTAACTCCGCGCTGCCGCGTGTATCCAGCGCCGCCAGAAACGCCTGCAGTCGCACATCGTAATCGTCGCCCCAGAAAAGGACCGTCATTCGCAGGTTACGAGGCTTGCGGCCAAGGTCATCAACATCGCCACCGTCCACATAGGGATACTCATACGTCGCAATGTCGCGGCTGGCGCTGTCACGGGTATTAACCACATCGAAGCGGACGCCCCTGAATGAGGCATCCTGTAATGAATCTTCCCAGCTCACTGCGGGCCTCCTGTTGAGCCGCGAACGGATTGATCGCCATTGTACTCATTGACCGCTTCTGCAATCTGACGATTATCGAGCATGACTTTGGTTGTGATGTTTACTGGCTGAGGCTTTTGTTGCTGCTGAGGCAACAGATAAGACGGCACGCCTGTTGTTGCTGGTGAGTTTTGGCCTATTGTTGCAGGAGAACTCCACCAGGACTTGACCATCGAAAAGAGATCAACATCGAAAAGAGGTTTTTTATTATTTTCTTTTTCCTGAAGTTTTTGTGCAAAAAGCTCACCTGTAGTAATCCCTCTGGATTTAGCTTCCTCATCAGCAGAGTCGAATTTATCCTTGGCGAACTCATAAAGAATATTTGCCACATTTGCATATGAAGCCCATTTACCTAGTTGCCCTGGCAAATCACTGCTCCCCCCGAGAAACTTATCAAGGAAACCTTCTTTATCGCCGCCTATTTCCTGAGCATTAGTGACATAAACAGGTACGGCATTACTACCAGAGGCACCTTCCGCGAGTATTTCAAGAGGGTTTGAACCAGCTGGTTTGCCCCCTGTAATCCCTCTTCCTGACATCCATTTTATCGCACCAAATACCGCCGCAGCTGAAGCCATTGCTTTAATCCCAATAGCAGCATCAGAAACTGCCCTGGTTAAACCAGGATATTCCTCTGCATACTTCAGTAATTTATCTGAAAGATATCCAAGGGAATCGGATAAAGGTTTGACTGAATCCATCTCCTGAAAGTCTCTCTCGTTATCAAGTTGTCCTAGTTTGAATCCTGGTTGTTCCGACATTAAGGAAAAATTCAGATCGCCAGCCGTTTTTCCCGTTGATAAATTACGCTGAGAATTAGCCTCGGAAATAACGTCCTGCGTATAGGTTTTGTTTCCTCTGTATCCGAGAAGTGCAAGTAAAGCCTGTTGGTCTGCAATTATTTTCCCAATCCCTGACCCTTCCAGTATTTTTGCCTGAGAATTGATAATATCTTTCCTTTCATTTTCAGGAGCTGTTTTAAGTTTTTCTTCTAATTTTTTATACGCAGGATTAGATGCAACAACCTTATCTACAATTTGGTTGAATGTTTCGAGAGGATTAACACCTTTACCTACACCTTTGGCGAGGCTACCAGAAAGATCAACTCCTCGACCACTCGGTAATTTTATTCTCGCGGCGGCATTAGCCGCATCCTGGCTATTTAATTTCAATAAAAGATTATTCAGGTTATTACCAGCCTGGTCAGAAGAGCCTGCGGTAATGGCTGATGCCTGATTCCAGCCCAATAACACTGCAAAATCGTCCAGTCCCTTCATGCCAGCATTACCGGCACTGGCAAGTTGCGACGGAAGCCACTTAGCCATATCCTTCAACTCAAAAGAACCGCTTTGTCCGGCACTAATCGACATATTCAGTGCTTTATCAAGGTCACTATCTTGAATTCCAAACGACTGTTTTAATTTAATTGCGATATTTGCAAGGTCTGCGGGATCTGCTCCTGTTGCAGTTGAGTATTTTTGAATCATAGGCAACATTGATTTCGCTGATTCCATGCTTACAGAACCCGATGCGAGCATAGCATCCAGCGTTTCAGCGGCTGATTCTTTAGTCCCACCACCGGTTTTAACTGAATGACGGATAAGGGAATCCATCTCCTTCATACCAGTACGCCTGCCTTCCAGACCCTGATCGGCATAGGCTGTGTTAGCCATCATTGCCAGTCTCTGCTGGTAACTCATTTGGTTCGAGACCGGACGGATCAGTGTTGCGCCTGCTGCCATTACCCCACCGGCTACAGCTGAAATAGTTGAGCCTGCAGCACCTAGTTTTTGCATTTGGCTCATACCTTCACCAACACCGTTCAGTTCGCTGCGCAAATTGCGCACTTTATCCTTCATGGCTGAGAAGGCTCTGGTCTGCTCATTAGCGGACAGCATACCGGTGCGGGTGAGGCGATTATAGGCCGCCATGGTCTGCTGTATTTCACGCTGAATATCGCGCTCTGAGCGAATGCCAAGAGTTGATCGCGCCGAACTGGCGCGACGGTATTCGTCCTGGAGAGAACGGGAAGCGCGAATCGCTGTGGTTGAGTTCTGCTGGCGGGATTTCGCCAGCTCATCATCGGTTTTTTGCGCCGCTTTGGTATCACGGCTGATGCCCTGCAGTGCCTGTTTAAGCACTTTGGAGCCGGTATCACGAGCAAGCAGCTGCAACGCCAGTTGTAAGTTACGCGCCATGGACTATCTCCGTTTGCCGACTTTCTTCCGGCGTTGCGATTTGACAGTGCGGGTTGTGCGGGTGGTGGTTTGCCCGGTTTTCTTTCCATGTAACCGGGCAAGTGCTTCGGTGTAGCCGTCGAGCTCCGTTCGGGTCATGCTTCCGATTTGTTGTTCACTGATCCCATATCGCCCGAGGGCGAGGACGAGGGTTCGGTACCCGGTGAGCTTTTGTTCAAATCCATCCGCTTTTTTTTAACGGCGTCAATCTGAGCATCAATGAGATCGAAATCATCATCATTCAGCCCATCAAGGAGCAACTCTGGTGTTATGTCTTTCTTATCCAGTGAACCGAGTGCTTCAATTGCCAGTGCCATCAGCGCCACGCGATAATACAACCCCGCCGATGCCCCTTCGGTTGTTCCGCAAGCCTCATCAGTGAGACGCAGGGCTTCAATAGTGTCCCTGACAACCGGCATCCTGACGGCAAAATCAAAATGGACTTTATCACCGTATTTAACGCCATATAAAAGCTGCTGCTTTTCCATTTATTCCTCCACCCGACGAAGTGCATTCATGGTGATATCGCGCTTCGCTTCGTTATCGACGGTATACTGAGCCCCGGCCTGAGTGCTGAAGCAGTCCAGGTAAGAAACACGTTTACCGCTGCTGTTGAGTGGATACTGGGTGATTTTCGCACCTTCAATACCGCCCCAGTTCAGGTCGCCGGATTCCGGGATGACCACCGTAACGGTCAGCTGAATCTCTTCGATGCCACGGGAGAAACCTTTGGCGCGGCCCGTTTTGTTCATCGTCTTCACAAGCTTTCGCCCGGTGGTCACATCTTCCTTGAGGTCAGTCACTTCAATTTCCTGGCCGTCGACTTCCATGACGATCGCGCCAACATATTCTTCAAGAGCCATTCTGGTTTACCCCTCAGAGCAGCAAATCAATTCGACCGGCAAAGACGTGCAGGCCATTCACAACATCCGCAGGAATGCGACCGTTCAGCTGGTTAACATCCTGCAGATCGCGCTCAACAATAAGACCGTCTTTGTTGGCATCCACCTCCTCGACAATCTCCAGCTCCTCCAGCTTGTAAAGCACATCAAGCAGTTCGCTTCGCACCTTCGGCGGCGTCCTTGAGCTGAGCTTGTCGCGCGGGAATCGCAGAGCGATGCGTTCACGGCAGGCCTTGCGCACGTAGTCCAGCGTTCGGATGGTGGTGATATCCAGCAGCGCCACATCATCCACGCCCTGGGCGTTTTTGGTGTAGGTGCTGATAGCGCGAACGATCTGCACTTTGTCACCGGGGCCAATCTCAAACGGCGTAAGACCATTACGCAGGGCGTTCTCCTGCTCGGTTCGCCCTGGCTGACTCTCTACTGCAGTCACGTCCAGCGTGCTCATCGCAAGGGTGTTCAGCGGGCGGGCCGGGTCCTCTTCACTGGCGATAACAGCAGCATAGGCAGCGGCAATCTGCGCCGGGGTTTTTACCGAGCCACTATGCCAGCCCAGCGTGATACGCCCGTCATTCAGTGAGGCTGCCAGTGCAATGCCGGTGGAAAGCGACTTGCGCCAGCCACCCACGCCGATTGCACCGCGCTGCTCCATCGCATTGCTGACGTTTGTCAGATGGTTACGCAGTGCCGTCATCGCCTCCTGGGTGGAGAACGGGCAAACAACAATGTTATGACCTGCTGAGAACGCCGCTGCCAGCGCTGGCGTAATATCCGGATCAACATTGCCGCCTGCAAGAGTAGTCGCCGCTGCTGTGATACCCGCTGCCGTCACGGCGGAAGAGACAATAATGTCGTTACCAACCGCCCCTTTATGGCGGCAGGTCAGGGTCACTTCCCCCGCGTTTGCCGTCGCTGTCACTGGCAACCCGTCTTTCTGGGTAATCAGTTCCGTCAACGCTGCCGCAATGGTCTCTGCCGTATCTGCTGCCGAAATACCGACATCAATACGGGTGCCATTAATGGTCACGCTCAGCTTCCCGCTGGAAGATGCTGTGCCGGTCAGGGTGACTTTGCCCGTCGCGGCTGTTGCAGTGGCCGCATCGCTGACCCCGACGATCTGCAGTTGCAGATAGGGGTAGGCACCGATGGCCGCCGTGGCCATCAGATGCGCCAGTGAGCCACGGCCAAAGTACGTCGCAGCCTCTTCATCAGAGAAAACAGACTGAATGACAAGCGGTGCAGACGAACCGGAGGCCAGCATTGGTGCAATCATCAGCACCTTCTGGGTGTTACCCGGCAGGGTACGAACGGCCAGGCGGGTGTTGAACTCAATATACTGACCTGGCTTGCGGTTCGTACCGATAGTGTCAAAACTGATATTAGGACTGCTCACCGTTCACCTCCGTGCTGACTGCGTTATTTTTGTTTTTGGTGTTCTTGTCACTGTCCGTGACAATAATCAGATCACCGGCCATTACCTGACGCTGGTAATAAGCGGTGTTCTCCACCTCAAGGGGTTCCGCATCGGTGATGTAGCGGCGCGCATTATCCTCGCGCGGCACGCTCAACCCACTGGCGGCTTTTACTTTAATTTTGCTCATGACTGATAATGTCCTCTGCTGCATTGTCTTTATCAGGCTGCTTAAGATCGTAACTGAGTCGGGTTTTCAGCCATGCCGGGTCATCGTCGGTGGTGGCACCGCCATAAATCTGGAACATATGATCAACATGGCCTTCCGGCGCATCCGTAAGCGGGTAACGCCCGTTCTCCAGCGCTGACTCAATCCATTTCGTGTCGAACTCGCAGGCAAAAACGGAAAATGCCTGAGTCTCTATCTGGGTGTTGAAGAGCGTGCGCACGCGACCGGGGCTGAGCGGGTCAATTTTAATACCCGTATCCGCCATATCCTGACCGGACAGCAGACGACGAACGGCAGCAACAAGAATGTACGTACCGACCTCCTGTACGTGCGGCCCACCCATACGGGCCGCTTCTTCACTGCGCAGGCTGCGCTCGCCTACCACCACGACAAAGCGACCGTGCGTGACAAACCGTTGCCGTGCTGTGCTGTATGGCTCGGTTTTTTGGACCCCGCCAAACGTCACCCAGACGGCAGGCAGCTGGCGCAGTACCTCCGCAGGCTCGCCGTCCAGCTCGCCGCCGTAGGAGCGCACGTTCTTAGCCATACGGCCCATACCTTTGCGAAGCCGCTCCACGATGGCTTTTTCAATATCCGTAATCACCATCAGAAACTTCCTCCGCCAGTCTGGTCACGTCCGAAGACGCGACCACCCGACACCATCCGCGCACCGGTTCCGCTTTTCACCACTTCCCCCGTCGTCGTGCGGCCCAGATTGATTCGCCCGGATGCAACTTTTTCCAGGTAACGAACGGTGTCCTCATACCGCTCGCGGATTTCCGCTGTCATCTGGGTCTCAGAGCCGCACAGAAGATAGCGGGCAATGTTGCAGCAGCGACCGACGAGAACACGGGGCTCATCAGCCCAGGGCACCGGATAGCGACCGCAGAGATATCCGTCGATTTCAGCGCTGGCCTGAACGAGTGCGCCGTTCAGCACATCATCGTCAATCTGCCCGGTGTAGCTGCGGTCGGTGAGCGACACGCATTCGCGCTCACCAAACGCCCTGACCATGTCCTCCCGGTTCGCGTACATGGCTTACCCCTTGGCCTTTTTGTCCGTGTTTTCCGAACCGGCCTGCAGCGCATCCAGCTTCTGACTCAGTGCATCACGTACTGTCTCCAGCTCCGTGATGGTGCCGTTTGCACTGGCAAGCTGCTGCTTAAGCGCGTCGCCATCCTGGTTGAGCTGCAGAACCGTCGCCTCCAGCTCGCTGACGCGTGCCCTGAGGCCGTCACGCTCGGTGGTCAGGGCGGAAACAGCATCGCCGTCGCCAGCGTTTTCAGGCACATCCTGCAAACGAACCACAATCAGATTGGGATCGTTTTCCAGAATCTGGAGTTCGCTGTCGCTGAAATGGTCATCCGGCCAGGTGACAGTATTCGCGCTGTGGGCGATGCCGAGACGGCGAAAGCCATCGCGGCGGGCAGTGATTTGAATCGGCATTATGCGTCCTCCCCGGTGGAGCCATACGCCATCTGCCAGAAGCCGTAGCCACCATTTGCACGGGCTTCAGCACCGAAGATGAACTTCTTGCGCATAAAGACGTTGTCAGCGTTGTAGTCGGTCTGCTCGACAAAGACCGGTTTTTTACGCTCCTGATAAATCAGGGGCTTCACGGGTTTTGACGTGTCCAGAAGGAACCAGGCGGTATCTGACGTCAGCTCCGGGACAACCAGAACTTCAGCCGTCCCCTTGTATGGGTTTGGCGTATTGTCAGAGAAGCGGTCAGCCGTCATCAGATAGTTGGCATCGTCTTCAAGAGCCGGAGGCACAACCAGGATGGTCGGGCGAATTTTCAGGGACGCGCCTTCATCATCCTTCAGGCTGCGCATGGCCGTTCGTGCAGCCCCGTAACTTGCTTTTGCGGCGGCAAGCGAGGTAACGGCAAGCTTTTTCGTGCCTTTGTTAGAGACCGACTTGCCCCCCGAAAGGTGGTCGGTATCAAAGAAGGGCTGACCGTCGTAGCAAAGATTGGTGAAACCTTTGCTCAGGAGAGCGAAGACGATATCGGCAGGCAGTTCTGCAGCGGACTGGCCCGCACCTTTCGCCTGCAGGGCATAGCCCATGATTTGATCGTCTTCGATATCGTTACGTTCAACTTCTACCGTCGCTTCCCAGTCTTTGTTGCGGATGGTGTAGTTGAACGCGGCGAGCGCTTTAACCACCTTGTCGCCAATCCACTCACGCATTTTCGGGAAACGGCTCAGCCAGCTGTAGTCGTTTTCTTTCCCGGTCGACGGCACCACCATGGCAATCTTCTGCCAGTCGGACGGAGCCTGATCAAAGGCGTTCTGGAAGGTCGCTTTCAGATTAATGAAAATCTGACGTACATTTTTTACGTTAATTAACACGGTTCTCTCCTTATTAAATCAGAACCCAGACGCCATCATTCTCAAGACCAAGCACCTTTCCGGCGACCGGTCGGGCGTTGGTATCACTGGTTTTGGCCACGGTCTGGCTGTCCACCACGTAGCAATCCTTGCCAATCTGCGTCTGCGTGACCGCGTCAGCAGTGCTGTTGGCAAGGAACCAGGCTTTACCGCGACGAACAAGCACGCTCGCATCACCGGCAGTACCCGTTTTGTTATCCACCCAGCCATCACAGATGCCGAGGGTGGTATTGGCTGCCGTGGCGCTGCCTGGTACAGCAAAGCCCGCTGCGTTGGCCGCAATAATGTGGCCGCCAAAGAGTTCAGTGGCTGCCGCAACCGGGACGGCAAACAGCTGGCCGTCGCGATAAGGGGTATGACGATCCATTTCGCTCTCCTTTATTTGAGGTATTTCGCGACGCTTTCCGGGTCATTGCCCATCATTGAGCAGATGGCCGGGTCAATCACATCATCTTCAGCACCCTGCGACGGGCGTGACGGAAGGCCAGCAGGCGGTTGCCCCTGAGTCTGACTGGTAGTCAGTGCGGCAATCTTTGGCGCTTTTTCGATAAAGGCGGTAAGACTGGCCGGATCGGATTTCGCCAGTGATGCAGCCCATTCCTGCTGTGCAGGAAGCAGACGACCGTCGCCGAGGGCAACCGTAATCAACGCTTCAGCCTGCTGCGTGGCGAGTGCGGCGGTATTACCTGCACCGGCGCGCTCTGTTGCCTGTTGAACGGCTGAATGCATGACCTCCACCGAAACCCATTTAGCCGGGTCAGGCGTGTCGAGTTTTGCTGACAGGTCGGCGATGCTCTGCGCGTTCTGGTTCAGGATATCCAGCAGACTGACCGACGCCGCTGCAGTACCCTGACCACCGGAAATCATGGTGATAATTTTTTGCAGCTCAGCCATGATCTCTTCTTTCGTTGAAGCGGTTGGCAGATTGAGCATCCAGCGCAGGTTGCTCAGTAGCTCGTTGAGAAATTCTTCATCCATTTCGGTCTGACCCTCTGTGGTTAAATGCGCGGCCATCAGGGAGGCGGCAGCAAGTAACACTTCCTCCATCCCGTCGACCGCAGGTGTATTGGTCAGCGCGGCGTTGAGCAACTCCTGCACCTGACCGGTTTTATCGAAAGAAAACACGGGTGAAATAAAGCGATACTCTTTCGCCTCGACCATCGCAGCCGCTGCGGCGGTCCACTCGACATCGATGGCGAACAAACCTTCACCGTCCCGCCACTCCAGCTTTTTGAAGAATGCAGCTGCAGGCGCAGGCAGACCGTTTTTAGCGGCCCGAAGGGTCTGGTGTTCGTAGTCCAGGACGTAGGGGGTGTCGCGGGCATCAGCTGCGGCAATAAGGCGCTCTGCAATTTCCCGAGTCATCAGCCAAGCGGCACATTCGGTCGGACGCCCGTCACGGGCGCGGAACTCACCAGCCGGGAAGAGCTGGATGACACCGGGAGTGGCGGTGTTAATTTCCTGAGTGAGTGAAGCGATGAGTGTCTTTTTCATGGTGCCGACGATACGGCACCACTGCGGGGAGGTTCAGATGAAGAGGTTCAGTGGATTAGCGCTGAGGATCGTTTTCTTTGGTTGTCGGCTTATCGGGTTTAGCAGACTGACGCTTCTGATGCCGGCGGGCAAAGTATCGGTCAGTGAACCACTCAGCAACCTTTATAACCACGCCCCCAAAGATGCCAATGAAAACCCACTGCTGCGGGGTGAAATAATCAAGGAAAGCTTTGAATGTGTCCAGTTGCTCGCTCCCGTAATGCATTTATGAGCCCAGAGCTTTTTAAACCACTTTTAAAAACGTCTGAATACCTCTTGGATGAATCACTCTAGCACAATCAGACTGAACGCGTCACAGCGCCTTACAGGACGAATTTGCCCTCAGTCTAAAATACGTTTCAGATACTGCTCAGCCGTATTCTCCATCTTCTCCACGTCATCTTCGGTGAGATGCAGGAAAGGACGCGCGGGCATCTTAATTTTATACGCCCCGATAGTGTTCCACTGTTCAAAGTTGGAGCGGGATTTTTTAACGAACCGGTTACCCACTGAACCATCCTTGTTCTGGCGGTAGTAGGCTTTCTGGCTGCGGGCCGGAATGCTGATTTCCCCACCTTCCTGATGAATGCGGGCGTATTTCACATTGGTCCCGACCGTCGCATCATCATTCGTGCTGTACTGCGTGATACTCGCTGCCAGTCGACCGCTCTTCTGGAGAATTTTACCGCCCCGGCGCTGACGGGCATATGCCGGGCTCCAGCCCATCCACGCGGGCCGCCCCTGTTGCGCGAAGTTTTCTTCAACCGCATCCCCCATGGCAGCGGCCATCTCACGCATCAGGGGGGCGCGGTTTTCCAGCTTTTTAATGAGTTCACCGAGTGAGCGCTCAAAGTCACCAATGTCATACCTGATGGCGTAGCTCATGATTTCAGCTCCAGCAGCTGCGCCGCGCGTTCAGATAACACATCGCCAGGGGTGACTGTGGCACCGGCGTTTACAAGCGACAGACGCCAGCCATCGTCAGACTGCACACCACGCACGGCGCGGGTGCCGTTCTGCCCGGAGAGGAGCCACACCAGAGCGTCATCATCAAGCCAGACACCAGCTGGCTGACGGAGCAGAACGGGAAGCTCTGACCACATCGGGCCCGGAGCCAGCCGGACATCCTCTTCGTGAACGCTTAATGTGATCGCACCGTTAACACCACGCTCTTCGAGGCGATTCAGCAGCTCAGGCTGGATACCGCCAACGCGCCTCAGGTCGCCACGGGTCTTCTGCCGCACGCTGACGGTGTCGACCCAGCGACGCACATCATCGCTGACGGCATCCAGCACAGCAGGTTCAGACAGGGTTTCATGGATAGCCTGAGAGGCAATCCGGGGCGTGGTAGTTGCAGATTTATCCATGAGGCGCTGTCCGAGAGAAGAGAGCCAGCCCTGACCCGGATTGTGCCCGAATCCGGCATCAGGCGTGTAAAGCTCGCCGTTGAAGCGTAACGCCTTAACGTCACGGGTTTCTTTTGGTCCCCATGCCTGCTGTACCGTGACAATGTCCTGCTCCCACGATTTGACCTCAATCCCCATGCGGTCTGCATCCGCCTGGGTTCTGGCGCGAATGCGACAACGGCAGTGGTATCCGTCAGGCGGGTACATGAATTGCCATACAGGATCGTCATAGCGGGCTGTGAAACCATTAAGTCTGGCGTGGAGTGGCCGGGTGTGCATGTCCATGACGGCCACGCGTTCCCATATGGGGCGAAACTCCGCGTTGGCCATCTGCTCCGCATAGCGACCGGCACCATAGGCCGCCTGCATATTGGTTTCAAAGATAGTGCGCAGACGGCGTGGCGTGAGTTGTTTACCCTCCAGAACGCCATCTTCATCGGCGACCAGCCTGGCACGGTCGGCAAGCCAGCCCTTACGGATCAACGTTGGGGTTATCTTCCGTTCAAAGTCCCGGAGCGTGCCGCCGTCAGCAATATGCTCGCGAAGCGATTTATGAATATCCTCAAGCACATCCTGTTTAAGGACGCCCGCCACGGTGAAACTGGTGGCATGGGCGCGGGCCTCAATATCGTGCCAGTTAAAGCCGGTGGCATAGCCCTTCGATTCGAAGTAGGCAATCGCTTCTTCGGGCTTTAACCTGATGGCGTACCCCAGATCAACATCAGCTTTCGGCATTGAGTCGCCCCCAGACCTCGCTGACAAACAGCGCCTGCTTTATCAGCTGCTGCAGCTGCGTATCATCCAGCTGAGGGTAACTCGCAGCAATGATATCCAGAGCCTCATCAGGGCTTTGCCCCTTGCTCAGGGCCGAGACCAGCGGAGCAATCAGCTTATCCATGGCTTTCGCGATGCTCTCCCCTGGCGACGTGGCGCTGTCCAGCGCATCCTGTGCAGGGTCAACAACCTCGCCCGTGGTGCTCAGTGCCGCAAAATGGCGGAATACCGGCGATGTGCTCAGCCCCACCGGAGAGGGAGCAGCAGGCGGTGTCAGCACAGCTTCGTTATCTTTTGGCACCGGAATCCCGACCTTTTTGTGTATCCATGAGGTCGGGATAGTGTCCATCCCGGCGCGTACCAGCGCGGAAACACCATTGGCGAAGGTTTCAATACTCTCCAGCTCACGGGTATCAAATACCAGACGCGGCTGACGGCGCGGGCTGACGTTATAACCATTGATGGCCAGTAACATACGAATGAACCCACGATAAAACCCTTCCAGCTGGCGGGCATCAGCGGTCAGCAGATCGTGGCGGACTTCGTTATGCACATTACCAAGGGCATTTGTTGAGGACTTGCCGTCCGCCTGTGACGTCAGCGTGCCGCCGAGAATGACCTTTGATTCGGTACGTTCGCACCAGTTAATCATCGCCATGAAAGGATCGGACTGCCCCTTAGCGGCATCCTTAAATTCGATTTTGGTGTTATCAGGGATGATCCCCGAGGCGTTATGACCGATGCTGACCAGCGCTTCCATGAGTTTATCCTGCTCATCCTGGCTGGCCCCGGACATATACGACCCGATACGCGGTGGCAGCCCGTAGATTTCCAGGAACTCAGCGAGATCGCGCACGCTGTAGTTTTTAAACAGATATGGCCAGACCAGTACGCGGTATAACCCTGACTGCGCGATATAGCCTGACTTTGCATTATGCGTGTGTACCAGCCAGCCAAACGGCCAGAGTTCTTCTCCACCCAGCGTGCCGGTGTTAAGACGCACCTCGTCCCCGGCTTCCGGCGTGGTACAGAACCAGCGATGCGGACGCAGTTTGATTTTGACAGGCAGCCACAGATTGCCGTCAAGCTCCCACTTTTCAATCTCCTGAGCGGAAAAGCCATGCCCGATAGCTTCAGCCGCATTCAGGGTAATATCTTCCATCTCCTGAAGGTCCGCGAACCAGCTGGCCACCATCGCGGCGATCTGCTTTTCTTCCGCCGTCGCGTTCGGCGGTGGCTCGATGCTCCAGTCCAGAGTGAGCAGCGCATTCTTGCGCTTGGCCATTTCAGAAAAGATATGCCCGTCCCGCTCAACCATATCTTCAAAAAGGTCAGCCTGAGCCGCCAGGTCGCCGCGCTCAGCCGCTTCCAGAAGGCGAGGAAGCCGGGCAATGGTCATTCCCCGCGAGGGGTGAGTTGGCCAGTCGCGCTGCAGCTCGAACGTGCGGGAGGTCTGGGGGGCTTTAAGCACCTCTTTATTTAGCGGGCGACCATACTGGTCAAGAATCTGAACCATTATCAAAATCCTCCTGAAGGACCGAACCTGTCCCCGCTATGGCCACGGCGGGGAACAGCTTTAAATTCGAAATTGCCAGCGCCGGAAACGGCCAGCATCCAGAGCATATGCAGGGCATCAGGCCCGTCATCATGGTCAGCTTTGGGGAAGTGCCGGAGCTGGTCGATGAGAGTGGTCTGCGAAGGGTGCAGGCGTATCAGGCCGTTGGCCATGTGTGGCTGCAGTGACTCAATGCGCAGGAGCTTATCAACCGAGGGCGTGACGGCTCTGGCAGGAACGGGGATACCCATCGCAGCGGAGCGCTTCACCAGTTCGGTGCGCAGGAACTCCTGGAACTGGACGGACTCGACCGCCCAGACGAGGCAGTTATATTCCCGCTGCAGCTCGATAACGTCAGAGATAATTTTGTCCGGCACACGCTTTCGAATACGCGCTTCGACAACGTCCAGAATGCCGGTGAAGCGGTTGAAACCGCCAACCAGTAACGCAGAAGGGTCACGGCTGTTGCCGTGTTTACCCAGACTCGGGTCACATGCGCCATAGAAGCGCCACTCGTTAAGGCGATTGACCCAGAAGTTAATGCAGCCGGTAAATGGCGCATCTTCGCCGCTGACGGGATCGTTCTGATATTCCGCATCAAAGGTGCTGTGACCATCACGGGCACGGATGAGCATCAGGGCATAAAGCGGACGCGCGGCCCATGACACCACGGCTCCTTCATCCATCTCAGCCTGATGCTCACGGTAGTATGCCTGCGCCAGCATCTGACCATCTTCGTCGTTGTTACGCAGGATTTCTTCCCACTTATCCCACAGCGACATATTGTGCGGCCAGCTGATAAGCGCTTTGAACCGTGCCCGCGTCCATAGCGGATTTTTAAGGGTGCGGGAAAGCACGGAATCGTAGTGCAGGATTGTCCCGATATACACCACATCGAACTTGGCCCCCGCGCCGCCGAGCGGCAGGACGGTTTTTTTGAGCCAGTTATCGAGCTTGTCACGCTGCTCAGGGTTACGCACCAGCTCATCGTTCTCGATATCATCGAGCACAGCCAGGTCAGGACGATACGGGCCATGGCGCAGACCACGCAGCTTTTTACCACTACCGGCGACCTGAACCTTAATGTCGTTGCGGGTGAGGATTGTCCCGGCCTGCCAGACGCGGCCACCGCCCGTCGCTTCAGGGAAGTCCATCAGCAGGCGGGGGTTAAACTGCAGTTCCGCCTTTATCGCCTCCAGCATCGGATAGGCCTGGTCGATGGAGTCCATAATGATGACCGGGTAATGCTTGAGCGCCAGCACAATGCACCAGATGACAAAAAGCTGACTCACGATGGTGGATTTGGCTTCACCACGCGGAGCCGCTATCGCATCGTTCTGGCTTCCCGTAGCCTGGATGATTTCGGGCAGACGCTTATAGAGATAGTTATGCAGCTCACTGCGGGCGGCATGGCGGACATAGTGCGGAAAATAATGCTGCACAAAGTATTCAAACCCCGTTACAGGGTCAGCAACGAGGCCGCGACGCTCAGCAATTGCAGCTGCGGAGGGGTCAAAGCCCACATCTTCCGCTTCAATGGTGCGACGAAGACTGGCGGAGAGTTCCGCCAGTTCGGCAAGAAAATCTTTGCTGGATAACTTAGTTCTGGCCATGATTAATTTGCCCTTAACAGCCTGTTAATGGTGATTGCGGAGGGCTTTATTAACCTCGCTGATGAAGCGGTTCATCGACTCGATGCCGGTTTTATCTCGTTCAACATCGAGGCTGTAGCAGCCTGTCGACGTCGCGACGGTTACGTTTTTGCCGCCCGCGAACCGGACGCCCAGCACGTCACTGGCCATCACATAGTTTTCACTGTTAACCCGGATTAACTGGTCAGCCATAGTGTTGCTCCATCTCCTTGCCGAAGGGTTCAAGGATTTCCACGAACGCGGCCAGATGCTTTGGATAGTGCTCGGCGACAAATGCGCTGAGCTTCTGGATAACATCCAGCGCCACCGCCAGCTGGCTTACCTCCGGCAGTATTTTCTTGTTTGCTGCGACGGCTTTGTTAAATGCATCGGCAAGGCTTGCCAGAAGCTCGACGCGTTCCCCCGGAGGGAGCTGAGACTCGGTTGTCAGCAGCTCCAGCGTGGTCTGATACTGGGTCATTAACCCGGTGAGAATGGCGCGGCCAATCTCCTCAAGACCGTTCCCGGCCATAAGGTGAGCGGCGCGTAACTTGTCCCAGTCATCGCCTGCGTCCTGTGCTTCCTTCTTCCAGCGGCGAGCTGTCGCAAATGCCACGCCAGCCTGAGCGGAGGCTATTTCAAGCGACATCTGGCCGAAGATATAAGATCGTCGCAGTTTTTCCCGTGTTTCCTGCGGATGCGCCATATCACAGCTCCAGTTTTGCGCGAATGAGCAGAATGGCTACCGTGATGACGCCGCCCGCGATGCCACCTGTAATCGCACCGGCAGAGGCACCACGTCGAGCGGCATCGTCGCTGATGGTAGTGAGACGAACATCAATCCGGCTCAGCTTGTCATTAATCCCGCCCAGAATGTCCGGGCTGACGGGAGCCTGCAGGCGGTCGAGCTGAGCTGAAATCCGGCTCAGCGTTTCCTGTTCGCTCTGGCTGATTGTCACGCGGCGGGTTCGGCGCTTGTGTCTGGCTTTCATTTGTCCTGTTTCCTGTCCAGTTTGTTATCAATGCGCTCGATAGCCGCTCGCAGCTCCCTCATCGCATCCATCATTGCGGTGTAGTTACTTTTGGCATCCTCACGGCGCTGGTATTCATCCCGGATGCGATCAACCGCCTTTTCCAGGTCGGTGATGTCTTTTTGCAGACGACGTATCCAGATGGTGCCGAAGGTTGCAGCCAGCGCCAGCGCAATCTGAAAGGCCATATCAAGAGTCATAATATTTTTCACTTCCTGTAATACTCGTTTATTGCCTGCAGCCTGCCCTCAAGGAGCTGGCACCATGCGCCATATTCCGCTGAGAATGCCACTATTCCCCTGGGGGAGAGTCCGCCACCGGTGCCTGTGGCCTGGCCGGAATGACCAGAAGTGCCGCTGGCGGTGGCTGGCAGATACTGACCAGCGGAGAGGCCTTCTGCTCCGGGGTAGCCGAAGGCTTCGCGGAAGAGCTGCAGGCCGCCAGGACCAATGCCGGTATAACCAGGACCATCTTTATCAAGTGCATCGTCAAGCCTCTTTTTAAGATCGCGAACAGTCTCGTCATGTTTCTTTTGCTTTTCAGCCAGCTCGCGGGTCAGCGCATCCGCTTTCTGCTGCCAGGCGTTCTGCTTATCAAGTGCAGCCTTCAGGTCAGTTGCATATTGATTCGCAGCACTGAGCCGCTCCTGATCCCACTGCCGTTCTTTTTCACTGAAACCATCAGTCAGGCGTTGCTTCTCCTTGCTGAAGGCCAGCGCCTGAGCGTCCAGCTTGTTGCCTGTGATGAAGGTTCCGAACCATATCCCGCTACCTGTCAGCACCACGACGACGAGCAGCGGTTTCCAGCTAACCTTCAGGATTTTCAGGGCTGCTTCCCACATCGCGCACCTCTCTGGCTCGTTTGATGGACATGTGTTTTGATGCCTGGCTCTGTGCCACCCATGCGCCCAGATAGGTGAAATACAGCTCACCAGGTGTTTCGGGACGGGTTACGGTGATCCAGACCAGCACGAAGGAACTGACCAGGAAGGCCAGAAAAACGATGGTATCTGACGTTGAGAGACGACCTGTGGCCGGGTTCGTCACCAGATCGCGCAGAGAGATCGTCATAGCGCCGCCTTGGCGACATTCAGCCGCGCCACGCGGTCGACCTGACCTTCAGCCGGAGGGTTGATACGGCGGGTGACAGCCAGAAAATCGCCTTTGTCCGCCAGCTCGTTACAGCAGTTTGCTTTCCAGTACCAGGCAGCGCTGCGGGCTGCGTTGAGATACTCCAGTAGCAAATCGGGATTAGCGATGAGATCGAGACCCAGCGCCTTACCACAAAGCAGGTAATTATTGCGCAGGGTAATCTGAATCAGACCACGCCCGCGAAAGCGCCAGCCATCGCCTGAGGCTTCATTACCGTTACCACCCTGATTTGCGTAAACATAATTCGCCATTTTTTCAGGGTTACGGGTATAACGGCGGGCAAATTCAATCTCGCCGGGCTCGATAATACGATTCATATTGAGATCGAAGTCGCTGCGGAAAATACGCGCCACGCGCTCAGCATCTGAATAATAGAGATTTTCACTGAGCCGACTGAAACCCGCGCTTTCATGGCCGGTTTGAGCAATAAAGGCAGCAAGCCGGGCGGGTGTATTAATCTGGAATTCAGCGGTGGCTTTACTGAATGGTTCAAACCAGCGTTGCGCCATCACTGGCGAAAGGCCTGCTGCTCGCTGAAATTGTGGGAGTGTTAAAAGCATAACGCCATCCGGTTAAAAAGGGATGGCGTCAGTATTTCATCGGGTTAGGTGAATAATCAGGTGAAGGGGTTCAGTGGCTTATTGAGTAACATCAATTATCTCTACATCGTCACTTTCTTCAATATGCGCAGGAGGTGGGTTGTTAATTGCAAATTTACATTCCTTACCCTGTTTTATGTATGATTCACCCTGCGCATTCACAGCCTTAACATTATCAGTTTTTAATGAAGATAGCCTTGCCATCCAATATGAGTAAGCTGCTGCTGGTAACGTAGCGCAAGAGCTAAAAGGTGTAGGGTTTAAAAGAAGATTCTCCCCATACAATTTTTTCGCATCCTCATCAAGGAGGAGGAAATGACGACTCACTGCAACAACTTCAGGTGTAAGATATCCCAGACTCTTGTACATATCAAAAACAGCAGTTGCACCCATTAAAGTGCTCTGCGTTTCATTAAATATTCTCTTAGTTTCCTCAAGTTGATTTTTATAAGTCTCAACTGCTTTTGTATTGGGTACTGTTTTTGCTACTGCAGTAGTACTAAATACCACCAAGAAAAATGCCACATATCTCATTGCATTGCCCATTAGAATAATTTTCCTTGACTGTTACAATCTTTGTTTTTCTGCTGTGCAAGAAGTTCCCACGCAAAGCGATCACTAAAACCATACTTAGGGCAAAGAAAGGTCATGGCCATAAGAGAGGATGAACCTTGTCCACGCACTTCGGCGAACTCGGCTAGAAAGCGACGGTTACGTAATTCACGAAGGGCACGATCACAGCGGGGTAAATAGAGAACTTCGCCGCCAAAATTCTTGATGAGTAATTGGGTTTTCTCATCGCCGATAGTATCGCGCAGGAGGGCTGCGCGGCTGGCCCCCATAGCGCGGAGGCCTTTACCTATCGGGAACGTGGTGCCACCAAAAGCAGAAAGAAGCTGCTCGGTCGCCGGGAAGCCTATCAGGTCAGCTATTTGTATCACTGCTGATGGCAGCAGCTCCGTTACCTGTTCCAGATTCATTATTACGCTCCCGCTTTTTTCGCCGACTCGCATCAATGCTGAGAGCCTGCATGAGTTTGGTTAACTGTTCTGTCGTCAACCACTCGATGTATTTGACGTGGAACATATGATCGCACATTTTCTCGGCATAATTCCACGGACGTTTTGCATCTGCAAGTAATGCATGAATTTTAGCAAGAATTGACTCGCGCGTATTGGCAACCTTTGGAAGTCGACCGTGTTTTGCTGAGTAGCGAGGAAAGCCCTTACCATGCATATATTCCCTGACAGCCTGCAGTTCGTCGAGAGTGCATTTAGTGGATGATGTTTTACCGTTGCATAAGCGAGACAGAACACTACGGTAGGTTACATCATCCCACCCAAGATATGCCTGACCCGCTTTAATAGCCCCGATAAGGCCTCGTTTTGCTGGCGTGGACATAATATTTCTCCTGTTGGTTGCCATTATCGCAGGCACTTTGTGAAGTGCCTGCTGTAATGACTTACTCTGAGGGTTCCATTCTGCTGACGGATATACCACCGATTTTCCCTTCAACCCTGACAACCAGACGACCATTGCGCATATGCCAGGCTTCTGAGCGGGTTATTACGGTCTCCCGTTCGGGCATACCTGGTGTCGGGTGATACAGGAAACTGGAGCCGACAGGAAAGCGCTGGTTAAATGTCTTCGCCGTCAGGTTTCTGAGCAGACTTTTCATCGTTCTCCTCCATATGTGCATCGGTTGCAATAATGCTTAATGGCCATAAGAGAAATGCGAACCAGCAATTCTGGCGGGATAAATTAGCCAATCCCACCAATCGAACCAGGATGCATGCCCAACACCAGCCAAGTGTCAAATACATCGCCAGAAATATGAGGATGAAAGCTATATCCATCACTGTATTCCCCGAAGTTTCTTGAAAGACTCAATCGCCTTTCTCATATCAGCCTGAATCCCCTTATTAAGAACGTTGCGGTTACTCGCGTCGTAATAGTTGAACCGCAACTTAAGAGGAACCGACAACAACTCAACAACCTGGCTGTTATCACGGAAGAACCAGACACGGCGGTTGCCGTTATCCTGGGACTGGCAACCCGTTACGCTATGCATAACTCACCTCCGTTAATGGGTGACGTTTACGGTGGATCGCAATCGACACGCTTTCCCAGTCCTGGTAAAGAAACAACAGACCAAGCTCACAGGCGCGATCAAACTCCCTGGTTGCGCCTGTGCTCTTTTCCCAGCCGTTCAGGAGGAAAACAGCATCAGCCTGCTCAAGCATGGACAATGTAATTTGCAGATACTGCTCATGCTGCAGGCCGTCAGGAAGAATGGCCGGATTGAGGACGGTGAAGCCGCGCTCTTCCAGGATGCGAGCCTCAGCGTTGAATTCATCGCGGTTAAAGTTGTGATACCCGGTCATTGGACCTGCAATGAAAACCACCGGCTTACGCTCAGAATGTTTGTTTAAATTCATCAGAGATACCTCACATGATTTTTCCAGCGGTTCTGTGCAGCGCTGCGTTTCTTCTTGTCGCACCACTCGTTGCCAGGCTGGGGTATCGTTGCCGGCCATCCTGTCATCGCTTTACGGTTACTGAATTTGAAAGGCATGCGCAGCAGTCTTCTTGCTTTGCGGTTTGTCATTTGGCAGCCTCCTCAGAGCGAAACATCATGATTGTCAGAGCGCCCTTTGTGGCAAGACGAACGGTTGTACCAGGCTCAATGCTCTGCAGTTCGAAAGCGTCGTATAACTCATCAATAGCCTTCTGACGACGTGATGACTTGCGGTGTTTATCCCACGATTTCAGAACAGCAGAGGTAAACCACTTACCGGTCTGGACCATGATGAATAGCCAACCCATGAAGGCGAGCCCGGTATTCAAAATTTCGGTGATTGTCATTTCTCTATTCATCTCCCTGGTCGAACAAGATTCGCGAGTAACCCGCATTGGTAGATACTTCCAGCCATCCATCACACCGTTCACCGGTTCTGAGATTTATCACGCGAGAATGCTGGTATTGAGAGCCTCGGATATCTTCCAGTTCATCATCGCTGAAAAACATCGGCTCTCCGCAGTGAGGGCAGTAGCATCCGTAATCACCATCAGCGCGCCCAATTTTGTTAACTATGAGAATTTCGTTGGTAGCCAT
>OGRX01000319.1_pt1 | contig 23671 bp, 24 predicted proteins | sample 1573761 | NCBI WGS metagenome assembly OGRX01 (sample SAMN03295852, study PRJEB24534) | human gut metagenome | isolation source: fecal sample 2 from infant 8 | host: Homo sapiens | place: USA: Pittsburgh, PA | collected 2014-07
ATTTTTGAGCTATGTACAAGAAGCATTTTATTCTAACTTAATTTGACAAATCATAAATTAAAGAAATAATTAAGACTATATAAAAAAAGAGAGCGTAAAATATCTTGTGTAACCGCATAAAAAGATTTCTAAATTGTATAGAAATAGTGAATGCCTTCCCTTATGATATTTAGTAACCACAGAAAACATCACAGGAGGCATTCCCCATGAATGAACTTACCACAGAAATTATCGCTACACTAGTTCAAAAACAAGATTTAGACGAAGTTTTTCGGCACCACCTCGAAATTGCGATTAACCAGCTGCTTCAAACGAAACTGGCAGCTTTTTTAGGCTACGAACGTTACTCCTATGCTGGGATTAACACCGGCAATAACCGCAACAGCAGTTATGAGCGCTCATTTGATACGAAGTATGGGCAACTTAACTTAACCATTCCGCGGGATCGCAACGGCATCTTTGAAAATCACACCTTGCCAGCCTACGGTCGGCACAGTGATAGCCTGGAAACGACGGTTATTCAGCTGTATACCAAGGGAATCACCACCGCTGAAATTGCGGAACTTATTGAGAAAATGTACGGTACCCACTACTCCAAATCCACGGTTTCCAACATGACTAAAGCTGTTGATGAACAGGTTCAAGCGTTCCAACAACGTCGGCTAGCTTCACAATATGCATCCGTTTTCTAAGACGCTACCTACCTGCCGTTAAAGCGGGATACCGTCCAAAAAGAAGCCGTTCATATTGCGATTGGGATTCGTCCAGATGGCACGAAAGAAGTGCTGAACTACCAAGTGACGCCGACAGAATCGACCGGTACCTGGACTGAGTTGTTGGGAACCTTGATCAAGCAAGGTGTCAAAGATGTCCTGCTGTTTGTGGCCGATGGGTTAGTTAGCTTGGATGAGGGCTTAAGTGGGCATTTCCCCAATGCTAAACGGCAACGGTGCCTGGTTCATGCTGGGCGTAATCTGATGAACAAGGTTCGGGTTAAAGACCGTAAGGCCGTTATCAATGACTTTAAACAAGTTCATCGGGCTACTAACCGGCAAGAAGCCGAACTAAAATTGAATGACTTCGCCAACAACTGGCATCAGACCTATCCCAAGTTAATCAAAAATCTGCTTAAAATGCCGAATCTGCTCACTTTCCTGGATTTCCCACCAGCTATTCGCGGTTCATTGTATTCAACCAACTTGATTGAGAACTTTAACAAGCATCTCAAACGCAACACCAACCACAAAGAACAATTTCCAACGGAAAATTCACTGGATCGATTCCTGGTCTCTCAGTTTAATGTCTGCAACGATAAGTCCATGAAGCGAATCCATCGCGGATTCAAAGGACTTCAGGACACCCTGGAATCATCCTTTATTTAAATTAACTACATATTATATGTACGGAGGCATTTCATTTACACAAGATTCTTGACGCTACCCATATTACTCAATAGATTAATATCAAATGGTGAAAATCAACGAAAAAAGGAGATCTATCAAGCAATCTCCTTCCCAATAAATCTCCTCTTATATAAAGTTATTTATGAACACTGATTTAAGCTAAGCTGCCGATATCACAATCTCATCATCCACTAAATCAGCCTTCAAGTTTTTGACATCTAAGTGGTCAAGGTAAAAATCCGTTACCTTATCACGAATTTGTTGTTCAATTACTCGCCGTAATGGCCGCGCACCCATTGCTTCATCATAGCCTTGTTCCATCAGCCAATCTTTGGCCGCTTTAGTTACCTCAAGTTTGATGGATTTTTTGGCTAAAGTTTTTTGTACATCCGCCAACATCAACTCAACAATTTGACTTAAGTCTTGCTTAGTCAGATGTGAAAATTCCACGATTCCATTAAAACGGTTCAGAAATTCTGGGCGGAAAAATGGTGCTAACTTATCCATTAATGACTGATCTCGTTGCTTGTCACCACTTAATGCTTCATTACCAAAGCCAGCATTAGAAGTAGCAATAATAATCGTATTTTTGAAATTAATGACATTGCCTTGTCCATCCGTTAAGCGCCCATCATCCATCACTTGTAACAGTAACGTTAATACTTGTGGATCAGCCTTTTCAATTTCATCTAATAATACAATGGAATATGGATTACGCCGAACCCGTTCAGTTAGAGTATTAGCATTATCTTCATAGCCTACGTATCCAGCCGAGGTCCCAATTAATTTCGACACAGCTGTACGATCAGCATATTCACTCATATCTAGCCGAATAATCGCATTTTCATTTCCAAACATATCTAAGGCTAATTGCTTAGCTAATTCAGTCTTTCCTACGCCAGTTGGGCCCACAAACAGAAAACTTCCAATCGGCTGATTACCCTCTGAAAAGCCCGCACGGTTACGCCGAATTGCTTTTGCTACCATTTCAACCGCTTCATCTTGACCGATTACCTTACTTTTCAGACGCTTATCAAGATTTTTCAAGCGCTCAATATCATTAGCGCCCATATCAGAAACTGGTATACCAGTTAAACGTTCAACCGATTGTGCCACATCATCAATCGTGGCAGTGATTTTTTCTTTTTGATCCGTTTCTTTAATTTTTTTCTTGGTTTCCTCGATCGACTTCTTGATATCAGCGGCTTTTGTAAAGTCCTCCGCTTTAATGGCGGCCTCCTTAGCTGCCTCTAATTTTTTAAGGCGTTGATCCAATGTCTCAACATCAGTTTGCGAATTTTTAGCCGCTAAATGAGCCGCAGTCATGTCGATCAAATCGATAGCTTTATCTGGCAAAGTGCGTTGTGGTATATATTGGATTGAATAATCCACAGCCGCCTTCAAAACATCATCTGGTAATACAACATGATGATGTTTTTCGTACAGCTCTTTAACACCTTGTAATATACGTAAAGTGTCAGCGGCCGTCGGTTCATTAATCACAACATCATTGAATCGCCGTGCCAAAGCCGCATTTTTCAAAATAGTATTGCGATATTCATCTTGAGTCGTAGCCCCGATTACACTCAGCTCGCCACGTGACAAAGCAGGTTTAATGATATCAGCCAATCCTTTGCCACCATCTTCACCACCAGTGGCACCTGTGCCGAGAATCTGATGAATTTCATCGAAGAATAGAATAATATTACCAGCTGCTTTAACTTCCTCTACCAGCTGTTTAATATTTTCTTCAAAAGAACCGCGATATTGAGTTCCCGCTTCCAAAGACGATAAATCAATCGAATAGATTTCTTTATCTTGAATCGTTTCTGGAACTTTACCAGCCACAATTGCTTGAGCCAGACCTTCGACGACTGCAGTTTTACCTACACCGGCATCACCAACTAAGATTGCATTATTTTTCGTTCTACGACTCAAAATTTCTGCAGTTTCTTGAATCTCATTCTCACGTCCAATCACTGGATCTAGTAAGCCATCACGAGCCTGTTCCGTCAAATTAGTCCCTAACTTTTCTAAAATCCCTCCTTTTTTAACAGCCTGTTTACCATCTTTAGATACTTCTATTGTTTTATTATTTTGGGGTAGCTTACCAGTTGCTCGGTATTGAGCAAACTCATCTGGTGTCAACGATTGTCCATTAACTAAATACCGTGCACGCTCCGAATTTTGATTATCCATGCGCCGAAATAATTGATTGAAAACATCATCCATATCATTGTTAAAAAAAGGATCATTTCCGTAGAAATTTGCCATATTACCACACCTCCATAAAAATTTATATGTTTAACTTAGTGACCATAATATCCTTTAAAACTATAACTGAATTATATCACAATTTTTATGTATCGCTAAGTAAAGTGCTTACAGAATCAATTAGGATAATTTTGTTTAAACAAAAGAGAAATCAATTTCATAAAATGAATTGATTTCCCTACAAGGTTCCCTATTTAATAGCCCTTGATAAAGACCTTGAATTGACAAGTTACTTTCCAGACCAATTTTAATTTAAGAGACTAATACTCATACGCGTGGTGCTAGTTAAATATAGACAGTAAAAAAGCCTGACGGTTTACACTTAGAGCAATCTATAGTAAAGAAGTGTTAAGCGTATCAGACTAAGACTTTGCTTTTTCGTGGGCTTCGATTGCCAGAACGTCCTTTGAAACTTCGTTCAATTCATTACCTCATTTCTTTTATTATTTATGATACGGATTAAATCGTACTCTTCGCCCAAAAAAATATTGTTAATAGGAACTTGATACAGATTAGACAGCTCATTTAAAAGAGAAAATGGAATATCAGAACTATCTTTTTCATATTTGGACAACGTTTGAAAATGCACATCAGCAGTTTTAGCGGCTTCTTTGCTAGTGAATCCAGCATTAGCGCGCGCTGCCTTTAACGACATAGCAGATTATTTTGGCATATTGAAGTCTACGATTGATCCGCGGTATGGCGAGATACCTAAAAATTTAATACCTGTTAAAAAATATAGATAGATTCCTGTTTTGGGAGAAATTGCTTGTGGAGATCCTATTTTAGCTGAAGAATATATTGAAGAATATAGAGAAGAGATAGACGAAAACTTGCCCACTGGTGAAGTCTTTTATTTAAAAACCAAAGGTAATAGCATGGTTCCTACAATCCCTTCTGATAGTTAAGTGTTGATTCGAAGACAACCAGTTGTGGAAGATGGAGAAATTGCAGCAGTTATAGTAAACGGCGACACTGAAGCGACTCTCAAAAGAGTTAAAACTATATTTTATGTAAACTAAAAAATTATTATTGTTCCTTTATTTTATAATATATTTGATCTAAAAAATTTATCATTGTATTTATATGACTTAAATCAAATGAACCGCTTCATGGAGAGTGTAAAATATTTTGTGTAAATAGAAAAAAGGAAGTCCCTTCTGTAGAATAGAGTTACCACAACACATTCACAGAAGAGAGGACTTCCCTATGAACGATTTTACTACAGAAATTCTAAAGACTCTAGCGAACAAAGGCGATTTGAATGAATTATTCCGTGTCCATTTGGAGAAAGCAGTCAATACGCTTCTCAAAACGGAGTTAACGGCCTTCCTAGATTATGAAAAGTATGATCGCATTGGTTTTAACACGGGTAATTCTCGTAACGGCTCCTATGACCGTACGGTCAAGACCGAGTATGGGGAACTTCATCCCCAGATTCCGCGCGACCGCAATGGTGAGTTCAAGCAACAGACTGTTCCTGCTTATAGACGGACGAATGACACGTTAGAGGAGACCATCATTCACCTCTTCCGAAAAGGTATTACCATGTCGGAAATCGCAGACTTGATTGAGAAAATGTATGGGCATCACTACACGCCCCAAACCATGTCCAATATAACAAAATCATTTACAGAAGAGGTAACGGCGTTTAAAGGGCGGGAGCTTCATGACCGTTATGCTGCTATTTATATGGACGCAACGTATATTCCGTTAAAGCGGAAAACCGTCGCCAAGGAAGCGATTCATATCGCAGTTGGCATTCGCCCGGACGGATCAAAGGAAGTATTGAGCTATGCGATTGCACCGACTGAATCCATCACGATTTGGGAGGAAATTTTATTGGACCTTCAAGAGCGCGGTTTGAAAAATGTCCTCCTGTTCATCACGGATGGCTTAAAGGGGATGGTAGGAGCGATTAGTCGGTTCTATCCCAAAGCTCGTTTTCAACATTGTTGTGTACACGTTTCCCGTAATATCAGTCACAAAGTGCGTGTCGATGATCGTAAGGAAGTCTGTGATGATTTTAAAATGGTGTATCAAGCCTCATCTAAAGAGGTGGCGTTGGAAGCACGTGGTGCTTTTGCGGAAAAATGGAAAACCAGCTATCCAAAAGTGGTTGAATCGATTCTTTCGAACGATCACTTGCTCACTTTCTATGATTTCCCCTTGGCCATACGCAAGAGTATTTATTCTACGAACTTGATTGAATCCTTTAATAAGCAAATCAAGAAATACAGCCACCGCAAGGAACAGTTCCAAAACGAAGAGTCGATGGAACGTTTCTTAGTCTCGTCTTTTGATACTTACAACCAAAAATTCCTAGGTCGCAGTCATAAAGGCTTTCAACAGGCCGAAGGCGAACTTGAACAAATGCTAAGCCAACTGATTGTTTCTAATTCTCCATCGGTTGACTCATCAACACTATTTGACAGAGAGCCAAGAATATGGCAGCTGCCATATTCTTGAGCTCGTCCAACTGTTTTTAATTAAGAAAAGAGCGACTAGAGAATTTAATTAGCTTTTACTCTGGCGTGCTCCGTTATAAAGTCGATAATGCCTGCGACGACTTCATCGCGAATCTCGCGGTGGTTGTGAATTTCATGGCGGTAGCCTGAATACAGTTTTGTTTTCACTTGATGGCCCGTTTCCAGCAGCCAATTAGAAACCGCATAGACGCCTTCGCCATATCTTCCGACCGGATCTTCATCACCGGCGATATTGTAGATAGGTATATCAGTAGGGACTTTCTCGGACCATTCCGTCCCCAGGATTTGTTGAATCATTTGAGCAAACTGATAAAGTGATTGAATATTAGGGACGGGGGTGAAGTTGTTGAACGGATCATTGGCGTGGTCCGCCACAATGTCCGGATCTTTACTGATCCAGTCGTTTGGCGTGTTTGGATTTTCAATTCGCTCCGTCATCCATTCAAACATTCGATTTTGATAGTCTGGGTCCACTTGTTCGCCGTTTCCTGCATCGATTTCAGCCTTTAATTCAGAGACAATATTTTCCATCTCAGGGAAAATTTCTGAAGTCCCGCACAAGATTAAACCGTCCAGCTCTTCGCCATATTTCGTCGCATATAGTCGGGCAATCATAGAGCCCATGCTGTGGCCAAACATGAAATAGGGCAGATCACCGTAGTCTTCCTTGATTAGTTCGCGCAGTTTTTGTTCATCTTCGGCCATTGTCATATAGCCTTTGTCTCCCCAATTCGACCAGTTGTCGGAATCATAAGCGGTCTTTCCATGTCCGACATGGTCATCGGCGGCCACGACAAAACCGGCCTCATTCAACGTCAAAATCATATGGAGATATCGGCGTGAATGTTCACCATACCCATGAACGATTTGAACGACCCCTATAGGTTCGCGAATGGGAGTATAAATCCATCCCTTTACCGTCTCGATCTCATTAAACGACTTAAATTCAACTTCATGAATTGCCATTTTTACAGCCTCCTTATAAACTGTAGAATGTTGTATAAATCCCCTTTATCATGTATTGCCAAAACACATTATAATCTATAATGTAAGCGCTGTCAAAAGTATTTCGTTGACTTACTCGATGGAAATATTTCTGCTAAAATTACGTCCAAACGTTGATATGATACTGAAAAGAGTGGTCATGTTGAACGAAGAAAAGAATCAATATAAAATTAAAATGATATTTATCTCTCTTTTAACTGTCGCTGTCTTAGCCGGATGTTCTGAAACTGCTGAAGAAACGCCCCAAACAAATTCACCTGATGAGACGACAGCAGTTACCAAATCCACATCGGACACTTCTGACTCAGAAACAGCAACCGAAGAAGATCTTTCCGAATCTGAGGCAGAGTCGCCCAATGAAAAATACAAAGAACTAACCATCCAGGATTATTTTAATCTGGAAGGGCTCTTTGTCAAATAGTGTTGATAAGAAGTTTAAGAGGATACAGTTCAACTGTATTCTCTTTTTTCTATAATTAAGTCCTAGTTGTAATGGGCTTCCTCCATTGGAGGTTTTTTTATGGAAAACCAGCGATTTAATGAGCGGCATCTTCTTTAAAATAAAGCGGCTTTTCGGTGATGGCTTCGCGGGTTAGCGTAAAACTGATCAAGACCCGACTTCTTAGATGATAAAATTTCGGTAGCCGTAACCGGAGCGTTTAATATTTTTCACTTTATTGTTGACGCCTTCAATCGGACCGTTTGAGAGAGTGTATTTAAAGGCATTCTGAATCGGGTTTATGTATTTTTCAAGCGTCTGCAGGACCGTTCGCATTTTGCGCGGATAGGTGCGTTTTTTAGATGCTTGTAGTAATGATTCAAATAACGAGAACCGACGGGTTCGCAGAGCTCCTTTCAGCTGGTTGACGAGTTGGTAAGTGTCCCTCAACTATGGGCTCAACTCGACTAAGTAATTGGCCATCACATACTCTGACACCATGCCGGTGTAGAGACGATGGGTAAAGAAATCATGAAAATTTAAATCTGCTTCGTTTTTTAATACCAATTTCCATTGCTTTTTCAGTTTCCGATAATCGCGCGGGCGTGTATAGCGCAGACTGTTCATTGTTTGGATGCGCACGTGATTGAGCGCCCGATTCAGATGTTGGACAATATGGAAGCGATCAATAATAATGTCGGCTTTAGGGAAACAGGCTTTAATCAGCCCGATATAGGGCGAATACATATCCATCGTGACCGTCTTTACCCGCAGGCGTGCGTTCAATGAATAACGCATAAAGTAATCAGATAAATAGTGCTGTTGACGGTTTTCCACAATATCAATCACTTCATGGTTCACGGCGTTCATAAAAATAAAGCTCATGGCGTCGCTCACATTTTTCACCGACTTAAATTCATCAATACAAAGGTGTGAGGGCAAATAATGGCGCTCCGGCGCCAAGGTTTCACCCATGGAAGAGATTCAAAAAATTGTATTTGTGATTCTTCGTTTTGCGAAGAATCAACCGACGTCGGTTGATATTGGTGTTATCTTAAATTAGAGTATGTATTCTATTTTTGATATGTTGGTACGTACAAACATTTGGATATTTCGAAACGTCACTAAATTTGTGTACGTTCACAAATTGGAAGTCGACTTCTATTATCTGACAACGTTATCATATTTGACTGTTGTCCAACGATTGGACAAGTATATAGCGCTCTATTACTTAAATGTTGCCAATTGTCAACATTTGGAAGCTCCTTAGCAACTTTCATAAATCTATGGGCTTCGGTTCTTTCAATATTTATTTTTTTGAGCCAATTTATAAAATCACCATGTGCCAAATCATTTTCTTTAACATGATTTAACCTGCGACCAATTTCCCAAATTTATTGCCTTTAAAATGATTCATTACTCTGTCCTCTCTGTCTTTTTTCTCAATTTTACACTAAAATAGATTTTTTGGAAAACTTTACAACAGAACCGGGCACAGTTTTAAATTTTGCTTCTGATGCTATGCAAAGAACTGAAATCTATCAAAATGATAAGGTTCAACAACAAAATCATTTTTTATACTAGGACACAGTTAATGTTATATTTTGTACTATTCGGTACAAAATGTTTGTATTTTAAAAAAAAAGATGTTAATATAATTATACCAAGTGGTACAAAACAATGTTGTTAGATACAATCTAATCTAACCATTTGTTTCTAAAAATATGGAGGTGTACAACTTGAGAAATACGAAAGAAAAGATATTGACGGCTACAGAACAGCTTATATATAAAAAAGGTTATACAGGGACTTCTATTAATGATATTTTAGATGAAACTGCGACAGGCAAAGGGCAATTCTATTATTACTTTGATTCAAAAAAAGAAGCTAGCCTAGCAGTCATCGATAATCATGTTAAAATTTGGCAAAAACATTTGCTAAATGGGATCCTATCGAGAGATGAAAGTCCACTGGCAAACTTGAAAGAGATGCTGGATTGGATTTACAGTGATCATGCGCAAAAAAAAATATACTACGGCTGTCCTGTAGGTAATCTCGTTATTGAGCTTTCCGCCCTAGATGAGGATTTTAGAAAACCTCTTGAACAACTATTTTCAGATTTACAAAAAAAAATTGCGGAAAATCTATCAGCTTTAACAGGACTGCTGGTGAAACAAAATCTTCCTGCAGCACATGCAATTATTGCTCAAATTCAAGGAAGTCTTCTACTCTTGAAAGTGACTCAAGATTTAAATGTTCTGGAATCAAATTTTGATTTATTAAAAACTAGTTTTGAAAAAGTGGGAGAAAAATAATGAAAAAAATGGATATGATAGTTATCGGATCAGGTTCTGCCCCGCCTACCGCTGTGATACGACGTAAATCTTTATGTCAGCAGTTGAATCTAAAGAAAAAGTCAAGATTTTGCAGGCCGATGCGATTCGGAGAGAATATCCCATTGCCATTGTTCAAAAAAGATGGCAAAGTTGTCAAACATTCATAGACGTTCTTGGTAAGGGGATACTTAAGCAACTCATTACAGAATTATCATAAAAATTTTATATTTAAAGGAGAACAAAATGTTCAATAACAAAAATACAGCATTCGTCGTTACAGACCCACAAGTCGAATTCCTCAAACCAAAAGGTGCAGGCTATGGTCTAACAAAAGATATCCTCAGAAAATATCATACCACTGAGAATCTTACAGAACTCTTCAAACATGCTAAAGCAAAAGGCTATAAAATCTTTATTTCACCACATTACTTTTACGACCATGATCAAAACTGGAAATTTGGTGGTCAAGGCGAACAAATGATGTTGAATAATAAAATGTTCCATCGTGAACACCAGTATCAAGAAACAGTGAAAGGTTCAGGAGCAGACTTCGTGGAGGAACTCAAACCTTACTTGGATGAAAATACTATCATCACAAGCCCCCACAAAATCTTCGGTCCCGAATCAAATGACTTGGCGCTTCAACTCCGTAAAAACGGCATTGATACTGTTATCTTGGCTGGAATGAACGCAAATCTCTGTGTGGATTCACACTTGCGTGAACTTGTAGAATCAGGTTTTCACGTTCACGTTGCAGCTGACGCAACAGGAGCACCTGGTCAAGAAGCCTATGATGCAGCAATAACAAATTTTGGATTTGTTGCAGATCGCACCATGAGTACAGCAAAAGTTCTTGAAGAGCTTTGAAGCAATAGGTAAACAGGCAAATTAAATGAAAATAATATTTGATGAACTAGCTACTGAAAAAATTAAAAGCTTCGGTGCTGTGGTAAATCTATCGTGGATAATAAGTTAGTTCAAAACTAAAATTTGGAGGTTTTTAAATGAAAAAAATAGACGTAAAAAATATCGTTGTTGGTTTTGGTAAAGGTGGAAAGACCTTGGCCAAATTCCTTGCTGGAAAAGGAGAAAGTGTCGTCGTTATTGAACAATCACCTCGAATGTATGGTGGGACTTGTATCAACATCGGCTGTATTCCATCAAAATTTTTGATTGTCAACGGTGAAAAAGGTTTGAAATTCACAGAAGCTGCAGAAAAAAAAGCGATGCTTACAGGTAATTTGAATCTAAAAAATTATCACATGATTGCAGATGAAGCAACAGCTGAAGTTATTGATGGCAAAGCAAAATTTGTCTCTGATCACGAAATCGAAGTGATGGATGCTGAGGGTGAAGTCATTGCACAACTAATTGGCGAACGTATCTTTATCAATACTGGCGCGACACCTGTCTTGCCACCAATTCCCGGACTTGTGGACAGTAGAAATGTTGTGACTTCAACTGAATTAATGGATTTGAAGCAGCTTCCTGAACATTTGACGATTATTGGTTCTGGTTATATTGGTCTTGAATTTGCTTCAATGTTTGCAAGTTACGGATCAAAAGTAACAGTTCTTGATATTTTCGATAACTTCCTTCCTCGTGATGATGAAGATATTTCGAAGTTGGTTCGTTCCGACCTTGAATCTAGGGGGATTATCTTTAAGCTTGGCGTGAAGATTGTTGCTATTACTGACAATAGCGTTGAAATAATAAATAAAGAAGGCAAAAAAGTTTCAATCTTATCAGATAAAATTTTGGTTGCAACAGGTCGCAAACCCAATACTGCTGGACTTGGACTTGAAAACACTAATATTCAACTTGGTCAACGTGGAGAAATTGTGGTCAACGATAAACTTGAAACCACTGTTCAAAATGTATGGGCACTTGGGGATGTGCATGGCGGTTTACAATTTACTTACACTTCCCTTGATGATTTCCGTATTGTAAGTAATAACCTTTATGGAGATGGTAAGCGGAGTCTGTCTGACCGCAAAAATGTACCAACCTCTGTTTTTATCACACCTGCCTTGTCTAAAGTTGGCCTTAATGAAAAAGATGCTAAAGCAGCGGGCATCGATTACCGTCTCTTCAAACTTGCTGCGACAGCCATTCCAAAATCAGCTGTCTTGAATCAGTCTAAAGGCTTACTCAAAGCTTTGGTTGATCCAGAGACAGACAAAATTCTTGGTATTACAATTTACGCAGAAGAATCTTATGAAACAATTAATCTCATAAGTCTTGCGATTGAAGTAGGCTTGCCTTACACATTATTGCGTGACAAAATTTACACTCATCCAACCATGACTGAAGCATTAAATGATTTGTTTGCCGCTAAAAATGAAATAAAATAAAATAGTCAAATTTGATGGAAATCGAGTATGAGTTACTGACATACTACCAATAACTTTTTATGTCTTGATAATTAAAACGAAAGTTTTTAATAGTTATTTTAAGTCAATTTAATGAATTGCCCGATTAGCCTTGAAAAGTTGAGCAATATGAGCAGATTATGACAGTTTTATGAGAAGATGAGAGTGTTTATCTTTCTTAATTAAACGAGATGACAAAAAAACGAAGTTGTGATAAAACAAGGGTAAAGAAAAAGGACTTGCGCTAACAAGTCCTAGTGTAGCCGATTAAAAGTCGGTGGCAGTATAATGTTCTAAGAACCGTTAACTGTAGTGACCCCCAAAATATAGACTTTTCAAATCTATATTTCGGAGGTCTTTTCTTATGGTCAAATATTCCATAGAATTAAAACAACGCGTTATTCAAGATTATTTATCTGGCAAGGGAGGCTCTACCTATCTTGCTAAACTGCACAACGTAGGTTCATCTAGTCAGGTTAGACGCTGGATTCGCAATTATCGAGCAGAGGGACTTCCTACAGCTCACTCCAAAGTCAATAAAAATTATTCTATGGAGTTGAAAGAAAATGCGGTACAATGTTATTTAACAACTGATTTAACGTATGAAGCTGTGGCAAGAAAATTCGAAATTACTAATTTTACCTTACTTGCAAGCTGGGTTAATCATTTCAAAATTTATGGAGAAGTCCCAATAAGCAAAAAGAGAGGACGGCGTAAAAAACTAGAAAGCATTGCATCGTCTATGACTCAGAACCCAAATGATTCTCAACGAATTAAAGAACTTGAACAAGAATTACGTTATGCGCAAATTGAGGTAGCTTATTTAAAAGGACTTCGGAGATTGGAGAAAAATGCTCTAATGAACAAAAATCAAGACTCATCTACAGTCTCCGTAAAACCTTCAAACTCAAAGAAATCTTGAAAGTTACAGGATTCCCTAAAGCCACTTATTATTATTGGGTTAACTGTTTTGAACGGGTAAACAAAGATGAGCTTATCGAAAAAGAAATGCTTAAAATACGTCAAGAACATGCCAATGCAGGTTATCGTCCAATGAGTGAATTACTTAAGCAACGTGGCTATCACGTCAACCACAAGAAGGTACAGCGCTTACTGAAGAAGCTAGGGCTTCGTGTGACGTCTTATTGGCACAAATCACGTAAATATAATTCATATAAAGGAAAAGTAGGGACGGTGGCTAAAAATAAATTACACAGACGATTCAGAACTTCCATTCCTCATCAAAAAATCACAACAGATACGACAGAATTCAAATATTATGAAGATGGAATTCAGAAAAAGTGTTATCTCAATCCTTACATTGATTTATTTAATAGCGAGGTGATTAGTTATCATATCTCTAAACAACCCTCTTATCAATTAATTGATATTGCTTTAAATCAAGCCTTAGCTGTGACATCTGATTGTCCTTATCGACGTACTTTCCACTCAGATCAAGGATGGGGATACCAAATGAGAGACTATGTTTCTAAATTAAAATCTCATAGAATTTTTCAGTCTATGAGCCGTAAAGGAAACTGTCATGATAATTCAGTTATGGAGAATTTCTTTGGGCTACTTAAACAAGAAATTTACTACGGACATATCTTCTCGTCTTTCGAAGAACTTGAACAGGTTATTGTAATCTGGATTAGGTACTATAATACAAAACGAATCAAACAAAAATTGAACTGGATGAGTCCAATTCAATTTCGCTTGAATTACCAAAACAATTAAAAAAATCCAAGTATTTCTACTTGGATAAAAAGTCTAACTTTTGGGGTGCACATCAGAATCGACAAATGACGATAACGGTTATTTTTTAACAAACTTTTTATTTTAGTATTCGCCCCAATATTTAGACATTGTTTGTTTACCAACGCCAGGGTTGAAACTATTAGTTGGATCATTTTTCTTATAGTGCTTGATTAAGGCCGGTGCTGCCAAATATAGATGACCAACATTGTGTTCGGCTGGATAAACAGCGTGACGCTCATCCAAAATTTTAAGCATTTCTTTTTTAAGTTCATGCGCATCGACGCCAGGTTTTAGAATATAATCCTGGTGCATAACGTGATCAAGTAAGTGACCATAATAAATTTTGTGTTCTATTTTGTCTTCAATCTCTTTAGGCAAATGCTCGAACCACTTATAATCATTACTTGCCAACGCGATATCTAGTGGCAAAATGTCAATACTATCCTGTTTTAATTCTTGATATCGAATCGCAACCCCAGCTGTTACATAGCGGTGAGTTTCCGCTTTACTGGTCTCATTGGCATCGGCTTCAAAGTAGTCGCCACTGGCTTTGTCAAAATAAGATTTGAGATACTCTCGCGCTTCTTCAATACCATTACCAGCCATTTTCAATTGTAGGTAATGGTCGTACTTTTCGTAATAATCATCTAACCGCTTTGGCATTTGATTAGGAAATAAATTACTTAATGTTTGAAGCAAACGATCTGGGAAATAAGGTTTGAAAAACGGAATGTGCTTCAAAAAGCGTTCGCCCCATGCTTTTAGCGCAAACATTTGGGGCAAATGACCCGTACCAATTTTTTCAATCACAATTAGTGAGTCTTTACCATATTTCTTGGCCAATTTATAAGCTTTTTTATGCATATATTCACCAGAAACAGGCAATTCTTTGAATGTCGTCATAATATGGCGACGAATATCTTCCAACTCATCGGGATTATTCGTTCCAATGTAAAACATTTGTGTTTTTTTATCCATTGGGAATGTATCTAAGCGGACAGCCAATGCCGCAACGTGACCGGACGATCCAGATACTTCATACAATTCTTTAGGATTTGCATTGTATCGAATAGGCTTATCAGATTCAACGTCACGCACAACCTGTTCATGATGGAACATTGAACCATGATGTTCAGTAGCTGGTACTTGATTCAAATCAAAATTGCGGTTCTGCAAATTAGTAATAATCTCTTCGGGCGTTTTGCCCAAATCAATGCCTAAATGGTTAACTAAGTGCATTTCGTCATGTTCATCAATCCAAACATACAATGATAGCTCTGTATAAGCTGGACCTCTTCTGATCAAAGCACCACCAGAATTGTTGTTAATACCACCAATGACCGATGCACCCAAATTAGATGAGCCAATGACTGAATGTGGTTCACGTTTAAGTGGTCGCAATTCATTTTCTAAGTGAAACAGTGTCGTACCGGGGAATGCTAGTACTTGTTCCCCATTATTGATTAACTGTAAATCTTTAATTTTCATGCCGTTCACAACAACTGCAGAACGGTCATAACCTGGGGCTGGTACGGATCCCTCAGTCAAACTAGTGTTGGCTGCTTGCATAATAATGATAATATTGTTATCATGCAAAACATTAAGCACACGCCACATTGCCATTAAAGTGGTTGGAAATACGACTGCAACTGCATCGCCCTTACCTGAGCGGTACCCTTTCCTAAAACGTAAAGATTTTGCTTTGTTAGTAATGACATTTTTTTTACCAACAACATTGACTAGTTCTTCGACTAAGTCCATATTAACTTCTCCCCTCTATAACGTTTGTAAAAAACGTTTTAATCATTACGCTTTCAATTATACGCTTTTTTTGATATTTTGGTTAATAGGTAGATTGTAAAATTAATCCGACGCTGTTCGGACAAAAAAGATCAGCTTCCCTTAAAATGGTGTTTACCACAAACCCATTTTTAGGAGCTGATCTTTTGTCTAGTATAACCTATTCTGAACGAATTAAAATCGAAACCTTTTGTGAACTAGGCCTGTCCAATATCCAAATGAGCAATCGCCTAAAACGATCACCTGCCACAATTTCTTATGAATTAGCTCGATGTGAACCTTACCAGGCCGAAGTGGCCCAAACAGATGCTGAATACAAGCGGTCACGATGTGGCCGAAAGACTAAATTGAATGACAAATTAAGGCAAATAATTTTAAACCATTTACGGCTAAGTTGGTCACCAGAAATGATAGCTCACGAATTTAAACTAGCGACTAAATCAATTTATAATTGGTTAAATCAAAGGAAAATTGAGTTTTCTTTAAATGATTTGCCTGAACATGGCGTGCGCCAACGGCGTAACCTTGACCAACGTTCTAAAGGTTCTGTTGCGAAGTTTTTTAATTTCCTGTATTTATTGTAAAATGTAAGAAAAAAGGTTAGTGAGGCTTGAGAGATGAATCATTTTAAAGGCAAACAATTCCAACAAGACGTCATCATTGTCGCTGTTGGTTATTACCTAAGTTACAATCTGAGCTATCGTGAAGTTCAGGAATTGCTTTATGACCGTGGAATAAATGTTTGTCACACTACGATTTATCGGTGGGTTCAAGAATACAGTAAAATCCTCTATCATCTCTGGAAAAAGAAAAATAAACAGTCCTTCTATTCGTGGAAAATGGATGAAACCTATATCAAAATTAAGGGGCGTTGGCATTATCTCTATCGAGCGATTGATGCGGACGGTTTAACATTGGATATCTGGTTACGAAAGAAACGAGATACTCAGGCGGCGTATGCTTTCTTAAAGCGACTCCATAAACAATTTGGACAACCTAGAGTCATCGTAACAGATAAAGCACCCTCTTATAGGATCTGCATTTAGAAAGTTACAGAGAAACGGATTATACACCAAAACAGAGCATCGAACTGTGAAGTATCTGAACAATTTAATAGAACAAGATCATAGGCCAATTAAGCGACGGAATAAATTTTATCGAAGTCTCCGGACTGCCTCATCCACGATTAAGGGGATGGAGACCATTCGAGGAATATATAAAAAGAACCTAAGAAATGGAACACTCTTCGGCTTTTCAGTTTCTACTGAAATCAAAATATTAATGGGAATACCTGCTTAGATTGACGGTTGGTCAGAGATAGTGTTTTTGAGTTTCAGACTTTGCAACAGAACCAGATACCCCATAATCTTTACAGAGTTCAGTTTGTGTTTTACCAGTTTGATAGAGATTAACGAGCGATTGTTTGAAATCCTCATCGTAACGTTTAAAACCTGACATAAAAATCCTTTAATTTTTGTGTCTTCCTAGACAGATTATAACACACTAATTTGTGTCTACTTTCATAGTATAGCTCCAACCCTAAAAAGTGTTAAAATTATTGTCAGAGGGGGAAATCACGATGAAAAACTATACGGACTATTTCTTTGATGAGCCAGCGTTTGATCTCCACGATGGCGGATACGTGCCGCTTGAGGTCAGTGATGCGCCTGAGAAGCCCTTAAATGTGCCGCCGTTGTTGAAACCGGATAAAGAGACGGCGACCGACGTTTATTACACGGTGACAGCAGAGGCTGGGGAAACGCAACTGTTACCTGGGGCGAAGACCAAGACGTGGGGCTATAATACCAGTCTGTTAGGTCAGACGATTGTGTATCGCCGTGGTCAGCATACGCATGTGACACTGAAAAACACCCTGCCTGAGTTGACCACTTTTCATTGGCATGGGGCTAATGTCAGTGGCCCTTATGTTGATGGCGGATGCCATGCGCCGGTTTATCCGGGTAAAAGTAAGCATATCGACTTCACATTGGAACAACCGGCGACGACTTTGTGGCTGCACGCGCATCCGTGCCCATCCACAGCCGAGCAGGTTTGGCATGGTTTGGCTGCCATGGTGATTGTCAAAGACGACCATGAAGCCAGCCTGCCATTGCCAAGGAACTATGGCGTTGACGATATTCCGGTCATTTTGCAAGACCGGCGTTTTCATGAGAACAACCAGTGGGACTACCGGGCTGATTATGATCCTGACGGTGTTGCTGGGCCAACTGCAATGATTAACGGTACAATCAATCCCTATTTTGATGTCACCACGCAAAAGGTCCGGTTGCGTTTTCTGGATGGTGCTAATCGCCGTGAATGGCGGTTGCATTTTTCCGATGACCTGCCATTTACGCAAATTGGCGGGGATGGCTCACTGTTACCGGAGCCGGTCAAATTTACCCATTTGATGCTAACTTGTGCTGAGCGTGCCGAAGTGATCGTTGATTTTGGCCAATATCATGAAGGCGACGAGGTCACCTTATATACGGATGATGTGCCATTGCTAAAGTTCCGCATTCATGCGTTCAAACCGGATCAGACTACCTTGCCTGATAAGTTGTTCGATGTGAAGGCACCAGTGGTTGACCCGGCTTTGCCAGTTCGCCACGTTGTGATGCAGGGGATGGACGAAGGTGTTGCGATTGATGGTAAAAAGTTTGCCATGCAGCGGATTGATGCCACGCAACCAATTGGCAAAGCCCAGTACTGGGATGTTACCAATAGCAATGATGCGCCTGGAATGGTTCATCCATTCCATGTGCATGGAACCCAATTCTTAGTCTTGTCGCGGAATGGGCATGCGCCGTATCCAAATGAATATGGTTTCAAAGATACCGTTGGCGTGAATCCTGGTGAAACGGTTCGGCTGCTGGTTGGCTTTGATTTGCCAGGGGTTTATATGTATCACTGCCATATCATTGAGCACGAAGATGGCGGCATGATGGCACAGATTGAAACATTCGATCCAGCCAAGCCAAAGCAAGAATATAAATTGATGGATATGGATACGTTAATGATGGCCTTGGCTAAAGAACGTGGCGTCAAACCATCTGAGATTTGGATGGGCGGTATGCAGTCTTATGAAAAAATGGGAATGAAAATGTAAACGTCCCACAATACTAATATAGAAAAAGATGATTTTAATATGCACTCTCCAACAATCAAACATCGCGGGGCTTTTGTCGCCACGTTACTGACAGGTACCTTTTCGATGTCAATTTCTCAGTCTTCTTTAAGCACCGCTTATCCTGCTTTTATGAAAGCTTTTGGTTTAGGAGCGGATATAGTTGCTTGGCTGACAACCGGCTTTATGTTGGTGATGACCTTGATGATTCCGGTTAGCCCATGGCTGTTGCATAATGTTACTTTCCAACGGCTTTTCCAAGCGATTGAACTCATTTTTGCCATTGGGACAGGCTTATGTATCTGGGCACCGAGTTTTACCGTGCTCATGATTGGCCGGTTGCTTGAAGCGATTGCGGTCGGGATTATTTTCCCGAGTTTCCAGACCGTGTTGCTGACGATTACGCCGCATAGTGAGCGTGGTCGGGTGATGGGTACGGCGGGATTGGTCATGGGCTCAGCCTTGGCAGTCGGTCCGATTATTTCCGGTGTTTTGCTGACATGGTTCCCTTGGCAGGCTTTATTCTTGTTCTTCTTGGTCGTTTCGCTGCTTGTGCTGGCCGTTTCAACGGTGACCATTGCGTCTGTCATGCCATTGCAACCGACGCAACTGGACTGGGTGTCCTTCCTTTTATCCGCAAGTTTTGGGGTACATGGAACATAGAAACGAAATAGTGCGGTAGAAAAGCGAATGAATGTAGTATATTTCTACAAATCATTCGCTTTCTTTATTTTATAAATAGTTGGTCGAGAGATCCCGTTTTCTTTTGCAATCTCTGCAACTGGAATGCCTTGCTTTAACATGTCCACCACGGTTTTAAAAACTAAGCGTTTTTGCGGATCTGTTGAGTTAATAGAATACTCGATTGGTCGTCCCTTATATCGGCCGGCTTTTTGAGCCAATAATACTCCTTGCCGCTGACGTTCACGAATTTTCTCACGCTCGTTTTGTGCAATATAACTTAGCAGTGATAAAAACATATCGAACATAGCGGTATCCAGGAGTTCATTTCCAGTATTAAAATCTAAAAACTGTGCATCTAATATTTTTAACGCTACTTTTTTCTGTTTCATAAAAGCAACTGTATTTTTTATATCTTCATAATCTCTTCCTAAACGATCTAGTGATGTAACGATGACGCAATCACCTTTATATAGGACATTATTCCGTCATAGATCCAAACTCTTTACGGCAGTATCCTTGTCTTCCTGGGTGATCCCAATATAGCGTAAGGTCTCCCGTTGTGAAGAATGGTTGAGCAGCGACTGAATGATCTCTGTTTTGGTCCCTTGCTTGTACAAAAAATAGCCGAAGGTCTTGCGCATCGAATGGGGGCCAATTTCTTTCAACCCAACCGCTGTTCCAGCTTCGTGAATAATCCGCCAAAGGCTTTGTCGGGTCAAGGGCGTATCTGCTCCTTTTCGACTTGGAAACAAATACTTGCTAAAGTCTTGTGCTTGCAGCTGCTCAGGAAATTCGGATTGAACATAATCAAGAATCACTTTTCGTAATTTGTTCGAAATGAAGACCGAATTGTGTTTAGCTGTTTTTTGTTCCTTCATAGCCAGACGTTCTTTGACAATTACCCGACCACGGGAAATTTCTAACACGTCACTTAATTTCAACTGCCTTAAATCGGAGATTCGATACGCTGTATTGATCCCGATCGAAAAAAGCACCAAATTTCGTTGCCCATATTTTCCGGAAGCCAAAATTGCCTTCATGGCATCGATCTTTTTTTTGTCGCGAATCGGTTCCACGCTCTTCATTTTTAGTCACCTCTCAAATGTTACTTAATATGATTATAACAGATAATAAGTCACATTTAAATATGCTATAGAAAAAAGGCTCTAAAAGAAAAGTGATCTTCTCTTAGAGCCTCTAAGGATGGAGCGATTTTAACGAATGTGACAGAATCAGATTGTGTCACATTGGACTTTTGATATTTTCGGTAAGATTTGATTATCTCAGAACATTAATATTGCCCCTTTAAAAAATTTTGTCAGTACTTTTAAGTTATTCTATTCTGAAAATTCAAAATTTTCAGTCTATATAATTAACTTATATTCTGTTTTACCAAATGATAAGCTTTAAAAAGTATTCAGAATTTAGTCATGTTATGGATCCAATAAAGTAGATATGGAATATTTATTTTCTCTTGTCTAATTTATAAGAACTAAATGATTTCATCATTGTTTTGACACTTTACTACTTGAAGTTTCCGAATGAAAACTCTATAATGAGAAATGTGAAAATGTTCACTTATTATAAATTAAGTTTGGAGGCTTTTATTTATGAAAATTGCAATTGCAGGGGCCGGCGCGATGGGTTCCCGGTTCGGACTGATGTTGAAACAAGGTGGTAACGATGTTTTGCTAATCGACGGATGGCAGGAGCATATCAATGCCATCAAAGAAAACGGATTGAAGGCTAATTATAATGGCGAAGAAATTACTGTTAAAGTCCCAATTGTTAATCAGAATGAGGTGCCCACTGGTGAGCAATTTGATTTGATTATCTTATTCACGAAGGCAATGCAGTTGGAAAAAATGCTGCAGGATGTTAAACCATTAATTGCTGATCACACAGAAGTTTTGTGTCTTTTAAACGGTATCGGTCATGAAGACGTAATCGAAAAATTCGTACCGATGGAAAAAATCTTTATCGGCAACACCATGTGGACTGCTGGTCTAGAAGGTCCCGGCAAGGCTAAATTATTTGGCAGCGGGTCTGTTGAATTGCAAAATCTAGGTATTGGCCAAGAAGAATCAGCGAAAAAATTGGCGGAAACTTTGTCCGCGTCTGGTTTAAATGCCAAATATTCCGACAACATTCATTATTCAATTTATCGTAAAGCTTGTGTCAATGGTACGATGAATGGCTTATGCACGATTTTAGACGTCAATATGGCGGGGCTTGGTGCAACCAAACCTGCTCATGACATGGTAGTGACTATTGTTAACGAATTTGCAGCTGTTGCTGCCAAAGAAAACGTCAACTTAGACATTCCCGAAGTAATCGAACATGTAGAAACTTGTTTTGACCCGACTACGATTGGTATGCATTTCCCATCGATGCACCAAGACTTGATAAAAAATAACCGTTTGACCGAGATTGACTACATCAACGGAGCCATTTCTCGTAAAGGTAAAAAATATGGCGTAGTAACTCCTTACTGTGATTTCTTAACGCAACTGGTTCATAGTAAAGAAGAAATTCTAGGAGCGAAATAGTAATCATTAGAAAGAGGACGAGAAAATGGAAGAAAAATTAACTCCAAAAATATTTTTAAATAAAGTATTAGCGGGTACCGCAACGGGGATCATCGTAGGGTTGATTCCTAACGCGGTATTGGCAGCAATTTTGAAATTATTTGGTGAAAATACCTTAGCAGTAACGATCACACAAATGGCAGTTATTTTCCAACTAGCTACTCCACTATTGATTGGCGCTTTGATTGCGGTGCAGTTTGGCTTCAAACCAATGCAAATGTTAGTAGTTGCCGGTGCAGCTTTCGTTGGCTCCGGTGTTGTGAAATTCAATCCTGACACAGCTACTTATATCGGTGCTGGTACCGGAGACATCATCAATACCATGATTACTGCATCAATCGCTGTCGGCATGATCTTGTTGATCGGCGAAAAATTTGGGTCCGTGGCAATTGTTGCAACACCAATCGTTGTTGGTATCGGCGCTGGTCTAATCGGCTATTATTTATATCCTTACGTAACCAAGATTACTGCCGCTATCGGTGACTTAATTAATACCTTTACTACTTTGCAACCAATTTTGATGTCAATCTTGATTGCATGTTCCTTTGCTTTCTTGATTATCTCGCCGATCTCTACAGTTGCCATTGGTATGGCAATTCAATTGAACGGTGTTTCTGCTGGTGCAGCCGCTATGGGTGTTGCCGCAACAACAGTTGTCTTGGTAGTTAACTCTTGGAAAGTCAACAAACCAGGGGTTACTTTGGCCATCGCATTGGGTGCTATGAAAATGATGATGCCAAACTTGTTTAGGAAACCAATTATCTTGGTGCCATGTCTATTCACCGCTATCATCTCAGCAATTCCAGTAGCGTTATTCTCAGTCTCAGGGACTCCTGCTTCTGCTGGTTTCGGTTTGGTAGGGTTGGTAGGTCCGTTGGCTTCATTGGACGCCGGTTTGAGTATTATTCTACTATTAATCAGCTGGTTTGTTGTACCAATCGTAGCTGCTTTCGTAGGTCAAATCTTATTTGAAAAAATCTTGAAATTGTATGATCGTAAAGATGTTTTCGAATTTTTAGGATAGTCAACTAGAAAAAGTGTGAGCCTTGTGCTCACGCTTTTTTGTGCAATTGAAGTTGGTGAATCTCAGCGAAAAGAGAAAGGTACCTTAAATAGTGTGTTTCTGGTCAATAGCACAATGAAATATCTAAATACATTATGAACTGCTTTTCGTTTTATGAAGAGCAGTTTGTGCTATTTGAGAAATTGCTCAATTTAATCATTAAGTAGTTTCATCAATGGTGACTATGCTACTGCAATTCTTGTTGTACCAACCGGGAGCGTCAATAATTTTGTGTAAATAACTCGTCCTTCTGCAAAATAATGCGTTACTCAGTAAACTGGAATGGCAACAGTTTTTTTGACAAATTTTATAAGGTGCAGAACTTCTTTCCGT
>OGRX01000339.1_pt1 | contig 22165 bp, 9 predicted proteins | sample 1573761 | NCBI WGS metagenome assembly OGRX01 (sample SAMN03295852, study PRJEB24534) | human gut metagenome | isolation source: fecal sample 2 from infant 8 | host: Homo sapiens | place: USA: Pittsburgh, PA | collected 2014-07
CTACGGGAGAGCATGTAGAGCACGTAGGCCGGGTAAGGCGTAGCCGCCACCCGGCATGTTTTCACGCACTGCTCCAGCCGCCGCCCAGCGCTTTATACAAATCAATTTGCGCCAGCAGCAGGTTGTTTTTCACCTGTACCACGCTGGTCTGCACCGAGAACAGCGTGCGCTGCGCATCGAGCTCATCCAGATAAGAAGAGTATCCGTTGCGGTAGCGGTTTTGCGCAATCCGCAGCGTCTCCTGCGCGACCGTCTGCTGTGCCAGCAGCTCGGTAAGCTGTTCCTGATAGCGGGTGATGGCATCAAGGCTGTCATTCACCTCAGCAAACGCGTTACGCACGGTTTTTTCGTAGCTATACAGCGCCTGATTCCGCTGGGACTGAGAGATATCTACCTGCGCATTCAGCGCCTGACGGTTCAGCAGCGGCGCAAGAATACTGCCGCCCACGCTCCAGAGCTGTAGCGGGTTATCCAGCAATCCCGACAGCGTGCGATCCTGCGCCGATCCCGTGGCCGTGAGGTTGATCGACGGCAGCAGGCTGGCGCGCGATGCCGCCAGCGTCGCGTCCGCCGCAATCAGCTGACGTTCAGCCTGGACGATATCCGGGCGCCGGTTCAGTAGCGTCGACGGCAGCTGGGAGGGCAGTTTCAGCGGCGTCAGGGCATCAAAGCTTTCACCGCGCGCAACGTCACCCGGGTTGCTGCCCAGCAGCAGGCTAAGCGCATTTTCCTGCTGCGCAATCTGGTGCTGAAGCAGTGGAACCTGGGCGCGGGTGGCGCGCAGCTCAGAATCCGATTGCATCAGCTCAAGGCGAGAGCTGTATCCCGTCTCAAACTGTCGCTTGGCGAGGTTGAACGCCTCTTCACGCGACTTCAGCGTGGACCGGGTAACGCGCAGCTGTTCGTCCAGCGACAGCAGGGTGACGTACCCGGAGGCCACCGAGGATGCGACGGTCAGATCAGCCGCCGCGGCCGCCGCCTTTTGTGCCTCCAGCGACGCTTCAGCGGCACGGGAGGTGCTGCGGTTTACGCCCCAGATATCCACGTCGTAGCTGGCGGTCAGGCTGCCTTTGTACAACGTACCGTATACCGGAAGCCCCGTGGCGGCGGACTGCGAGCGCGCGCGCGTCCCGGTCACGCCCGCGTCAAGCGACGGGAACAGGCTGCCGTCGGCGGCGTACACCCGGGCCTGGTACTCGTTAATCCGCTCGCGGGCAATCAGCACGTCGCTGTTATTCTTCAGCGCCTGATCCACATAGCGATTCAGATTGCTGTCGTGAAAATTTCGCCACCAGAGCTGCTCTGTCGGGCTGGCTGGTCCCGACGTCGCGCGCCACTGGGCCGGTATGTGCAGGGACGATTTGGCGGGCTCAACGTCTACCGACTGGCATCCCGCCAGGATAGTCATTATCAGCAGGCCGGCTATCGGGCGAAGCGTCATTGTTTCGCCTCCCGCGTGTCGATGGTCACCTGCACCGACATGCCAGGACGCAGCAGCCGGTACGCCTCCGGCTCACCGAGTACCTCAATGCGTACCGGGATGCGCTGGGCGATTTTAACAAAGTTGCCCGTGGCGTTGTCCGGGGTGATAGCGCTGAACTCGACCCCTGTGGCCGGGGATATGCTCTCCACGCGGCCCTGATAGGCTTTATCGTTTAAGGCATCGACGGTAAATTTCACCGGCTGTCCGACGCGTAAATTCGCCAGCTGCGTCTCTTTGATATTGGCGATCACCCAGTGCTGCGGCGGGACCAGCGTGGTAAGGTGCGTCCCGGCGGTGACGTACGCCCCCAGACGCACTGCAATCTGCCCGAGCTGACCGTCACGCGGCGCGACAATGCGGGTGTTTTGCAGATCGATCTGCGCCAGCTCCAGCGCGGCTTTCGCGTTCTCAACGTCCGCTTCCAGCGAACCGCGATTGACGATGACCGTTTGTAAATCCTGACGCGACATCTCAAGCGTTGCTTTCGCCTGGTCGATATCGGCGCTCCCCTGGGCGGCACTGGCCAGCGCCGAATCGCGCTCGCGAATGGAGAGGGAGCCGTCCGCGGTCAGCTCTTTCACGCGTTTCAAATCCGCCTGGGTTTTCAGACTTTGGGCACGGGCGTTTTTCAGCGCCGCCTCGTTTTTGGCAATCACCGCTTCCGCGCTTTTGCGCTGTTGCAGGTTGTTATTCAGGGCTGCAATTTTCATTGCCAGCTGCGCCTCGGCCTGATGGACGCGCTGGCGATAGATGCGGTCATCTATCTGCAACAGCAGCTCGCCTTTTTTAACCTGCGCGAAATCCTGAACATGGACCTCGGTAATGTAGCCGTTTACCTGGGGACTGATGAACGTTGTCTGGCCGCGCACGTAGGCGTTATCGGTAAACTGGGCATGACGCGTGAACGGGGGCAGCTGCCAGGCATAAAGGATCACCAGTACCCCGACAATACCGATAGCCGCGGCGGTGAAAATGGAAACGACGCGCACATTTTTGCGGGTGTTGGCCTGCTCTTTGGCGGCATCCTGCTGACTCATAACTTCTCCTGAAAAATAGTCATTACTTGTTGCCAGTGGCGTTCTTAAGGGCCATACGGGCGGTGATGCGCAGACGCAGCAAGCGCCATAAAATCCAGACCAGCGTGGCAGTGGCAATGCTCGCCGTCAGGAGATAAGTATCGTTGTAAGCCAGAATGTTTGCCTCAAGCGTCGTCACCGACTGAAGCTGAGTTATGGCCTGGGTTCCCAGCAGGGAACTGTCGCCTACCAGGCTTTTGTACATCTGGGTGTAAAGCTGTATGCGTTCGTTCACCAGCGGGTTAAGGGTGGTGAGCTGGTCAGCCAGCAGGCTGGAATGGTACTTCTCGCGCCAGGTCTGGAAGGTGCCGAGGATCGCGGAACCCAGCAGGCCCCCAAGGTTCTGACTCATGCCAAACATCACGGAAAAGCTGACCAGATTGCGCGGATCGGCGATCACCCCGCCAATGGCGGCCAGCATCGCAGGCGCAAGGAAGAACGCGCTGCCGAAGCCCAGCAGGAACTGGCTGAATATAAGCTGATCTGGCCGGGTCAGGTTGTTGGACTGGCTGTCCAGCAGCGAGGCAACGATCATCAGCGCCAGCGAGGTGATAATCGGCCAGGCCAGTTTAGTGGGCTTAATCGTCAGACAGCTGGTGACGATACCGCAGACGATCCCGGCGAAAATAGCCCACGCCAGATGGGTCATCTGTTCATTCTGTAAGCCTACATATTGCAGCCAGCCGATGACGCCCGTGTTCTGCTCCGCCAGTACGATGCGGATCAGCAGCATAATCAGCCCCAGGCGTACGATGCTGCCGCTGGAGAGCCAACGGGTATTAAGCAGCGGGTTGTTGCGGTTATGTTCAAACACGATCGCGGAGACAATCAGCACCAGCGAGAGAGCCAGCGCCCAGCCGATCCACGGCGCTTCAAACCACCAGTCCAGACGCCCTAACGACAGAACCGCACACAGCAGCGCCATGCCGGGCGCAAGCAAAAAGAAGGTGATGAAATCTTTCTTCTCGAAGACTTTACGCCGATCGCCCGGCGGCAGCTTGAGCACCATCACGCAGGCCAGGGAGATCAGGGCCAGACCCAGCTCGAAGAAGTACAGCCCGCGCCACTCATCAAGCTGTAACAGCTCGGTGGAGAACAGCCGCGCCAGCGGGATCGCCAGCGACGACCCGGTTATGCCGATGGTCAGCGCCTTCAGCCGGTGCTTCGCGGGCCAGGCCTGTATCTGGTAATAAATGCCGAGCGAACTCAGCGCGGCGGCGACCATCCCGTGTGCCGCCCGTACCATCAGCGCCGAGCTGAGATCGTTCACAAACAGGTGGAAAAAGGTGACCAGCACATACAGCACCAGGAAGCCTTCCGTAAAGGCGCGCAAACCGTACTGCTGGCGAAATTTTACCAGCAGCAGGTTGATGGAGACGTTGGTCATGACATAGACGGCGGGGAGCCAGGCGATTTCAGTCGACCAGGCGCCAAAGGTGCCTTGCAGATTTTGCAAATTGGCGGTGACGACCGCGTTACCCAGCGCCCCGGTCAGACACACCAGCAGGCCGACCACGCCATAGGCGATTCGTTTCGACGTCGGATGCTCCGGGGTGGAAGGGGAACCCAGCAGGGCGGGTTTCTCGTGTGGCTGCCACTCGCGAGGAGCATAAGGGTCGCGTTGGGGCAGGCGCATAACGGGGTTTACCTTTCAAAAAGTTGAATTGTGAGCGGGCTAATGATTCTAAGGCTGACGCAAATCATAATTCAAGTGAATACGATTTTCTCATGTTAATCAAATGTGAGTGCTTTTTGAGCACATCCCGGCCCGTTTTTTCAGCATTCATGCCATAGCATGACGCGAAGAAAGGGGGATAATCGAAGGCTCTGTATGCTGTAAGGAGGTAACGATGACAATGGCACTTTTCCCCTGTCTGCCTGGCACAACCCTCGACGCCGTGAATACCGTTGGGGCGTGGCTTGCTCAGGACGACTATCAGGACAACCAGCCCGTTGATCTGGTGATTCTGGCGGGTAACGCGGTGATCCCCGCGATTGATGCTGCCTGTAAAATCGCGGCTGAACAGGGTATACCTCTGATCATCAGCGGCGGGATCGGTCACTCGACGACCTTCCTCTACGCCGCGATTGCGAAACACCCCCGCTATAACAGGATACCCACCACCGGGCGGGCTGAGGCGGCTATTCTGGCCGACATCGCCCGTGAATTCTGGAACATTCCGGCCGAGCATCTTCACGTTGAGGATCAGTCGACCAACTGTGGCGAAAACGCCCGCTTCAGCCGGGCGTTGATGAAACAATCCGGACTGAACGCCGCCCGGGTGCTGGTGGTGCAGGACCCGACAATGCAGCGTCGCACAATGGCTACGTTTGCCCGCGTTTGCCGCGACGAGGCCGCATCGCCCGCATGGGTGAGTCATCCCGGCCTGACGCCCGTGCTGCAAAACAGCGACGACGGTCTGGTGTTTAGCGGCCCGGTCGAGGGGTTATGGCCGGTAGAGCGCTACTTGTCGCTGGTGCTGGGTGAATTTCCGCGACTCAGGGATGACATCAACGGCTACGGTCCGGCGGGACGTGATTTCATTGCCCATGTCGATATCCCTGCCGACGTGGACGCCGCGTGGCAGATCTTGCGAAACGACGTCATTCTCACCGACGCGCTGGTGAGCCGTTCCCTGCTGTGATGCTCTGCCCGTTTGCGCCATCTTTTACGCAAACGGGCATCCTGTGTTGCCGATTTGTGATTTTGGAAACGGGCTGACCCGTTTCTTTTATGAGATATCTCACAAAAACAGACTCATAGAGTAGGCAATTGCCCCGGTAATTATAGTTTTTAACATTAAGTTTACTTGTTAAAAACAGTGTGATTACAGGAGCAGGTTATGACAGTACCCGTACAACATCCTATGTATATTGATGGACAGTTTGTTGCCTGGCAGGGTGATGCATGGATTGACGTGATCAATCCGGCCACGGAAGAGGTCATTTCCCGTATTCCCGATGGCAGCGCCGAGGACGCCCGCAAGGCCATTGACGCGGCAGATCGCGCGCAGGCTGGCTGGGAGGCGCTGCCTGCTATTGAACGCGCCAGCTGGCTACGCAAAATTTCCGCCGGGATCCGCGAGCGCGTCAGTGAAATCAGCGCGCTGATTGTGGCCGAAGGCGGCAAGATCCAGCAGCTGGCGGAAGTGGAAGTGAACTTTACCGCTGACTATATCGACTATATGGCCGAGTGGGCGCGCCGTTATGAAGGGGAAATCATTCAGAGCGACCGTCCGGGCGAAAATATTCTGGTGTTTAAGCGTGCCCTGGGCGTCACCACCGGCATTCTGCCGTGGAACTTCCCCTTCTTCCTGATTGCCCGTAAGCTCGCTCCCGCGCTGCTCACCGGTAACACCATCGTTATCAAGCCGAGCGAATTTACCCCAAACAACGCCATTGCGTTTGCCAAAATCGTCGATGAGATTGGCCTGCCGAAAGGCGTCTTTAACCTTGTGCTGGGCCGGGGTGAAACCGTCGGACAGGAGCTGGCCGGGAACCCGAAAGTGGCGATGGTCAGCATGACCGGCAGCGTCGGGGCAGGCGAGAAGATCATGGCTGCGGCGGCGAAAAACATCACCAAAGTGGGGCTGGAGCTGGGCGGTAAAGCCCCGGCCATCGTGATGGACGATGCCGACCTCGAGCTGGCCGTGAAGTCCATTGTGGATTCACGCGTCATCAATACCGGGCAGGTGTGTAACTGTGCGGAACGTGTCTATGTCCAGAAGGGGATCTACGACCGCTTTGTTAATCGTCTGGGCGAGGCAATGAAAGCCGTCCAGTTTGGCAATCCGGCTGAGCGAACGGATATTGCCATGGGGCCGCTGATCAACGCCGCCGCGCTGGAGCGCGTGGAGCAGAAGGTGGCGCGCGCGGTGCAGGAGGGGGCTAAAGTGGTCCTTGGCGGTAAAGCGGCAGAAGGCAAAGGGTATTTTTATCCCCCAACGCTGCTGCTGGACGTACGTCAGGATATGGCCATCATGCACGAAGAGACCTTTGGCCCGGTGCTGCCAGTGGTGGCATTCGACACCCTGGAAGAGGCGCTGAACATGGCCAACGACAGCGACTACGGTTTAACCTCGTCTGTTTATACGCAGGACCTGAACGTCGCCATGAAAGCCATTAAGGGTCTGAAGTTCGGCGAGACCTACATTAACCGTGAAAACTTTGAAGCGATGCAGGGCTTCCATGCAGGCTGGCGTAAATCCGGTATCGGCGGGGCGGATGGCAAACACGGTCTGAATGAGTATTTGCAGACGCAGGTGGTCTATTTGCAGTCGTAATCAGGAGCCCCCTCCATGCGAGGGGGTTCACATTTTCAGGAAAGGTGGTTATGTTGGCGCGATAATGATTCTTTATCGGGAAACAACATGCGCACAAAATATACGGGTCTGCAAATCAGCATTCACTGGCTGGTTTTTCTGTTAGTCATTATGGCCTATTGCGCCATGGAGTTCAGAGGGTGGTTCCCAAGAACCGATCGTCCGCTTATTAATATGATCCACGTTTCCTGCGGGATCAGCATCCTGGTGCTGATGGTGGCGCGCCTGCTTATCCGCCTCAAATTCCCGGCTCCGCCTATTCAACCGAAACCAAAAGCGATGATCACCGGGCTGTCCCATCTCGGGCATCTGGTAATCTACCTGCTGTTCATTGCGCTGCCGCTGATCGGTATGGTGATGATGTATAACCGGGGAAATGACTGGTTTGCGTTTGGCCTGACGATGCCGCATGCGGCGGAGGGGAATTTTGACCTGGTGGATACCCTAAAGGAGTGGCACGTAACGCTGGCGAATCTGGGGTATTTCGTGATTGGTTTGCACGCCTTTGCCGCGCTGATGCATCACTACTTCTGGAAGGACAACACGCTGCTGCGCATGATGCCGAAAAAGCGTCAGTAACCGATAATGCCCTGCTAACCCGCAGGGCATTTTTTTGCGGCTTATTGCAGTTGCGCGCGCTCCTGCGCCGTTAAGTCAAGTTCCAGAGTTGAACCCGTTTCCGAAGATTTTACCGCCGCTTCCAGCACCGCCATCACCGCCAGGGCTTCCACCGGATGGACCGGGTTGTCAATCTTGCCGTTCAGGGCATCGCGCACGTTTATATAGTACTGCCGCTGGTCGCCTTTTGGCGCAGGGATAGCGCTGGCTTCACCCTGGGCATTAAACAGCACCATAGCGTCGCTGTCTTCACCCCAGCTTTCGCTACCCGGAACGACGCCTGCCAGCAGCTGGGCTTCCTGCTGATCGATGTGCGCTTTCACCACGCTGGCCTTATCGCCGTGGACGGTAAAGCGGGCAACGCCACCCGCCACCAGCATGCTGCAATGGAGGACCACTTTGTGTTCTGGATAATTCAGCACCACGTGCGCCCAGTCGTTAATCTCCGCGCCGTCACGCAGGGTGGCGATGTTGCCCTGTACCGACTGCGGCAGACCAAAAAGCTGTAGCGTCTGGTCAATCATATGCGGGCCTAAGTCGAACCACAGGCCGCTGCCGGGCACGTTTTGCTCTCTCCAGCGCACGCGAACCTCCGGACGGAAACGATCGATATGCGACTCAAAATGTTTCACCTTACCGATACGGCCTTGCTCAATCACCTGCTTAATGCCGAGAAAATCGCTATCCCAGCGGCGGTTATGGAAGACCGAGAGCAGGCGCTGTTTTTCTTGCGCAAGCGCAATCAGATCTCGCGCTTCCTGCATATCCAGCGTAAACGGCTTATCCACTATCACATGCTTGCCGGCATTGAGCGCCAGGGTGGCCAGCGGCGCATGGGTCGCGTTAGGGGAGGCGATAACCACCAGGTCGATATCCGGATGCTGAATGGCCTCTTCCGGCGTGGCGACAACGAGGACGTCCGGCAGGTCGCGTTTTACTTTCTCTTCATCCCGGGATGAGACCACCGCCAGCTTCAGGCCGTCGACGGACTGGATCAGCGGGGCATGGAACGTTTTACCTACAAAACCATACCCGATCAGCGCAATATTCATTGTCTTCACTTTATTCATGACCTTCTCCACGTTAATGCGCGCCAACGGTAACCTGCAAGGCGCTATGGTCCCCGAGCTCTGCCCAGGGACGATCTAAAAACAGTTGATGAATCTCGGATAACCCTGACACCAGATACGGTTCGCACTGGTTGAGTTTTAGATGGTCGGCGACTACCCAGTGCGCCTGGCTTGCGGCCAGCATGGCACGCTTCACTTCTGCATCCGCCTCCTGACTGGCGCTCAATCCGAGTTCGGCATGGATGGCGCATGCGCCAAGGATGGCAATATCCGCCCGGTAGCGAGAGAGCAGGGAAAGGGTGGCGCTTCCGGCAAACAGGCGTTGTTTCTGATCCCACTTTCCACCGAGCAGGATCAGGTCAATATCTTCCCGATCGCTAACCTGCTGGGCGATATCAAGAGAAGGGGTGATGATGGTCAGCGGCCCCTGAAGGAAAGAGGCAACGGCCAGCAGTGTGCTTCCGGCGTCCAGAAAAAGCGTCGAGCCCGCAGGCACGCATTGCGCAACCTGTTTACCCAGCCGCTGCTTAATTTCAGGGAGCAAGCTATTCCTGCTTACACGGGTCATCGTCGAGAGATTCAGCGCGATGGCGCCGCCATGGTTTTTTTGTGCCAGTCCCTGTTTTTCCAGGTCGGTCAGATCGCGACGGATGGTGTCCGCCGAAACCTGCAATCGCTCTGCCAGCTCGGTAATGCTGGCCTGGCCTTGCTCAGTAATGATATCAAGCACATATTTCTGTCTGGCGGTTTTATGCATGGGGCAGTATCCTGCAAAATGTCGCAATAAATCGCAGTTTACAGCATTTTGCAGGAAAGGGAATCGCGACAGGTGCGGGATGTTATCCAAAAACAGTTTAATGATGTGATTATTGATATCGCATTAATCAGTCATCAAAAACATGTATGTATCTTTTAGGTATGTTGTTATCGCTATGTTTTACTTGAAAATTTGGCTTAAGCTGCCGGATTATTGGCTCTAACCAGAATGTTTAACTAATTTGTAATTATAAATTAGTGCATATATCTATGGGTTTTTATTTTTAAAGTAAAATAATTCAATTTTATTCGGTGTATTACTTAAGTTGACATTTCTTTGAAAATCTTTGTGTCTGATTCGGGGTGAAATTAACGCAAAAATGTACACCGGGGCATTTTAGAATTTTCTTTATATTACAGGGGGTTTATTTGTTTCATCTGAAAGGCCTTTTATAACGTTTTGTCCAGAAACCCCATCTTTTTTCTTATTTGTAACACCGCATTAACATTACGGGTGTGGTTGCTCATATCACATTTTGTTATGCTGCGAATCAATAAATATTTAAGTAAATTCTTAAAAGAAAAAAAGAGAATGAACGGCTCTCATCTCAATTGAAATGGGTATGGGGAACTATTACCCAAATTAATCGAGCAGGAGTAAGGGATTTCTGGCGAATTATTTGTACCTCTTCCTGGGTATTTATTTGGCTATCACCTGGAGTCGGGGGATATTATGAAGATGAAATGCAATAACAGGTTAATCAGACTATCTGCATCCCTGACCTTAATTTCGCTGGTGGTGACTGCGGCTAATGCAAATAACGGCCAGGCGGGGATATCTCCCGTTGCGGCAATGACGATGAAAGAAAGTATTCTTTTCGCTCTCGATCGCGACCCCTCGGTGAGCCAGCAGGCAGCGCAACTGGGGATCGGCCAGGCACAAATAGACGAAGCGCGCAGTGGCTGGATGCCACAAATAGCCCTGAACGGGAGTACGGGTCACAGCCAGACCACCGATTCAAGCGGCTCGTTGCGAAATTCCGCAGCCTGGGGCCTGAGCCTGACGCAGCTGGTGTACGATTTTGGCAAGACCAATAACAGCATCAGCCAGTCTTCAGCTCAGCGTGACAGCTATCGCTACCAGCTGATGAGCACGATGTCTGCCGTCGCGGAAAAAACGGCCCTCAGCTATGTGGAAGTAAAACGCTACAGCGATCTGTTGCAGGCGGCAAAAGAGAACGTGAAGGCGCTTAAAAACGTTGAGCAGCTGGCAAAACTCCGCGCCGATGCTGGCGTAAGCTCCACCTCTGATGAGCTTCAGACCCGCACCCGTATCGCCGGGATGCAGGCGACGGTAGAGCAGTATAATGCGTCTCTGAACAGCGCCCGCGCGCGGCTGGCGGTATTAACTGGCATACAGGCTGAACGCTATTCACCGGTTCCGGGAGGTCTGGCCGTGGAGCCGGATTCTCTCAATCGGATTGATTATTCACTGATCCCAACGGTGATGGCCGCGCAGAACATGGAGCGTTCAGCCCAGTACGGCGTAGAAACCGCCAGGTCTCAGCACTGGCCGACCTTAAGCCTGAAAGGGGGCCGCACCCGCTATGAGTCTGATAATCGCGCGTACTGGGATGATCAGATCCAGCTCAATATTGACGCACCGCTTTATCAGGGCGGCGCGGTCTCGGCGCGCGTCCGTCAGGCCGAGGGCGCAAGGGCAATGGCATCGTCCCAGGTCGATCAGGCCCGTTTTGATGTCCTGCAAAAAGCCTCCGTCGCACAGGCCGACTGGACCGGGGCGCGTGGACGAATGGAAGCCGGGAAGCGTCAGCTGGAAAATGCGTTGCGCGCCCGCGATGTCTACAAAAATGAATATACCCTGAGCAAGCGCAGCATTAACGATCTGCTCAGCGTGGAGCAGGATGTCTGGTCTGCCACCTCAGCGAAAATAATGGCTGAATACGATGGCTGGAGTGCGGCGATTAATTACGCCTCTGCGGTGGATAATCTCTTGCCGCTTATCGGAATAGAGAAAAACGCTGCCGCGAAATTACCTGATTTAAGTTAAAAAAAGGCGCGCCTTTCTGCGCGAAATAAGTCAGACAATAATGGGTGATTTTTCCCAAGGATAGCTACATCCCTCTGGTGGACATATCCACAGGAATACGCGCACCTGCAAGGAGAAGAATATGAGTACCGCAAAAGTTGTTGATGTCATCATTCGCAAAACGGCAGAGAAGACGAAATTAACCGGTGAAGGGAATCTCTCGGTCTCTATTTCATCGCCGAGCGTGATTGAAATTCAGGGTTCAGCTCAGGACGTGGTGCGTTATGTCCGCCAGGGGAATGACCTCCTCATTTATATGAAAGATGGCAGCGTGATCCGCTGCAATAATTATTTTGTCGAAGACACGGAAACCCATAATCATTCCGAACTGGTATTTAACGATAACCAGGAGCTGACGCATATTTCATTTGCCGATGCCGGGGAAGCATCAGGCGTTGCCGCCACCGAATTAACCGCCCAGGCTGCACCCATTAGCAGCATTGAACCTTTCCTGGAGCAGGGAAGCGTCTTAAGCGATGCGCCGTGGGGCTGGATTGCCGGTGCGGCGTTAGGGGGCGGTGCGATCGGCGCACTGCTGGCTCACGGCGGCGATGGCGAAACCAAAACCAAAGTTATTGATAATACAAAAGAAGTCGAAAGCGCCACGCCGACATTTTTGCTGACGGACAACGCGGGTGACAAGCAGGGCGTGCTGAGTGCAAAAGCGGTCACGGATGACAACACCCCCACCTTCAGCGGTACCGGGCAGCCGGGCGCGACCATTCAGGTTAAAGACGGCAGCGGCAGCACTATCGCCAGCACCATGGTCGCGAAGGACGGCACCTGGACGGTAACACTCCCGACCCAGGCCGACGGGGAGCATACCTGGTCTGTCGTACAGATCGACGGCAGTAAAACGACCTCTGCGGGCAGTATCACCGTAACCGTTTCTACAGCGGATGCCAGCGTGACGCTCGCCACCACGGCGGGCGATAACGTGATCAACGCCAGCGAGCAGTCCGCTGGCTTTACGCTGTCCGGCACCAGCAAAAACCTGGCGCAGGGAACGGCGCTTACCGTCACGCTCAACGGCAAAACCTATTCCGCAGAAGTGGGGGCAAACGGCGCATGGAGCGTGAAGGTGCCTGCTGCCGACGCGCAGGCGCTGGGCGATGGCACCTGGACGGTCAACGTCAGCGGTAAAGACGCGGCGGGCAACACCGTGTCCGGCAGCCAGACGATTGGCGTCGATACCGCCTCGCCAGTGATCTCTGTCGACACGATCGCCCAGGACAACATCATCAACGCGGCTGAACATAATCAGCCGCTGACGCTGACCGGGAAAACCGATGCGGAAGCGGGCCAGATTGTGACGGTCACGCTGAACGGCAAAAATCACACGGCGACCGTGGGCAGCGACGGCACCTGGTCCGTTACGCTTCCGGCCAGTGAAGTACAGGCGCTGGCTAACGGCGAGCACACCCTGACGGTAAACGTCAGCGACAAAGCGGGTAACGGGTCCTCCGTCACCGCCGATTTCACGGTCGATACCGCAGCGCCGGGGGTCACCATCAACACCGTCGCGGGCGACGACATTCTGAACACCAGCGAGCAGGGGCAGGCGCAGATTATTTCCGGCCAGGCGAACGGCGCGGCAGCGGGCGACGTTGTCACCGTGACCGTTGGTGGCAAGACCTTTACCGGTGTCGTCCAGGCGGACGGCAGCTGGAGCGTCGGCGTGCCTGCCTCCGTCATTGGCGCGCTGGGGGAAGGTAGCCACAGCATTTCGGTCTCCGTGACCGATGCGGCGGGCAACACCGGCAGCGCGACGCACGGTATTACGCTCAGCGGCAACCCGCCGGAATTTACCCTTGACCCCATCAGCCAGGATAACGTCCTGAATGCGCAGGAGGCCATGCAGCCCCTGAGCCTGAGTGGGACCAGTAATCTGCCGAACGGCAGCGCTGTCACCGTGACGCTGAACAACGTTAACTATCAGGCCACCGTTGAGAACGGTCGCTGGTCCGTTCAGGTGCCGGTTTCCGACGTGCTGGATCTGGCGAATACCCTTTACACCGTCAGCGTCAGCGGCACCGACAGCGTGGGTAACAGCGGCTCCGCCGAGGCGAATCTGCTGGTAGACACCGTGCTGCCGCAGGTGATCGTCAACACCTTTGCCGGGGATAACCTGGTCAATAACGCCGAAGCGGCGGTTGACCAAACCCTCAGTGGACGCGTCACCGGCGCGGCGGCGGGCGATACCGTCTCTGTCACCGTGGGCGGCAAGAGCTATACCGCGACGGTTGGCAGCGACCTGAAATGGAGCGTGACAATCCCATCGGCCGACCTCCAGGCGTTTGGCGACGGCGATTTAACCTTCAGCGCCTCTGTCACCAATGCGCACGGCAATACCGGCACCGGCGAACGTGATATCAACATCAACGCCGAACTGCCGGGCCTGCGCGTGAACACGATCTCTGGCGATGACGTGATTAACGCCATCGAGCAGCAGCAGGATCTGGCCGTAACCGGCTCCAGCACTCATCTGGCCGAAGGCACACAGATCACCGTTACCATCAATAATGTCGAATACGTCACCACGGTTAACGCCAGCGGCAACTGGCAGATTGGCGTGCCGGCGGCGGACCTTCAGGCATGGACGGCGGGAGGCATGACCGTCAGCGTCAGCGCGGAAGATGCCTGGGGCAACACTGTGGCGGCTGAACACCCGATCGAGCTTGACCTGAATGCGGTGGCCGTCACCATCGATACCGTAACCACTGACGATATGCTCAACGCGGCGGAAAAAGGCGCGGATGTCACGCTTTCTGGTCAGACGCAGGGCGTGGAGGCCGGGCAGACCGTGGTGGTGAAATTCGCGGATCAAACCTTTACTGCACAGGTGCAGCAGGACGGCTCCTGGCACCTGACCGTTCCGGCGAGCGCGATGGAAACGCTGATCGACGGGCGTGCGCAGGTGAGCGTCAGCGTGACTAACGTCAACGGCAACAGCGCGGACGCCTCACGCGTGGTGATCGTCGATACGCAGCCGCCAGCCATTACGCTTGATAACCTGACCGATGACAACATCATTAATGCGGCAGAAGCGCAGCAGGATCTGGTGCTCAGCGGCAGCACAACCGCTGAAGCGGGCCAGACGGTCACCGTGACGCTGAACGGTAAATCTTACCAGACCACGGTACAGGCGGACGGTCGCTGGCAGCTGAACGTGCCTGCCGCCGACGTAGGCGCGCTGACCGATGGCAATGTCACCGTGACGGCCACCGTCAGTGACGTGGCGGGCAACAGCAGCAGCGCGGACCGCGTTGGGCTGGTGGATGCCACCGTGCCGCAGGTGACCATCAACGATTTCGTCACCGACACCAACACCGTTAACCAGCTGGCCCATGCTCAGGCGCAGATCCTGAGCGGCTCCGTCACCGGCGCGGCGGCGGGCGATTTGGTCACCATCACCATCAATAACGTGGACTACACCACCGTGGTGGATGCGGCAGGCAACTGGAGCCTCGGCCTGCCTGCGTCCGTCGTTCAGGGGCTGACGGACGGCACCTGGACCATTAACGTCTCCGTGACCGACCAATCCGGCAACACCGGCAGCAGTTCAGTGGATGTGGTGGTCAATACTGTGACGCCCGTTATCGGTATTAACACGCTGGCCGCGGATGACGTGATCAATGCGGCAGAGAAGGGCGAAGATCTGCTGCTTTCCGGTACCAGCAACCAGCCGGAAGGAACCACCATCACCGTTAATCTGAACGGTATCAACTACACCGCCACCACCGACGCCAGCGGCAACTGGAGCGTTACCGTCCCCGCCTCTGCGGTGAGCGCGCTGGGTGAAGCCAATTACACCGTGACGGCGAGCGTCACCGATAATGTGGGCAACAGCGCCGCTGCCACGCACGATGTGCTGGTGGACAGCTCGCTGCCGGTGGTCACCATCAACACCCTCGCGGGCGACAATATCGTCAACGCGGCGGAAGTGGCCACAGGGCAAACCCTGACCGGAAAGGTTTCTAACGCGGCATCGGGCGATACCGTCACGATTATCCTCGGCGGGCAGACATACACGGCCACCGTACAGGACGATCTCACCTGGAGCCTGCCGTTAACCCAGAGTCAGTTAACCGCGCTCGGCAACGGCGACCTGACCGTATCGGCCAGCGTGACGAACGCGCACGGCAATACCGGATCGTCTTCCCTGGATGTCACCATTGACGCCCAGCTGCCCGGCCTGCGCATTGATACCGTCGCCGGTGACGACGTCATTAACGTTATTGAACACGCGCAGAACCTGGTTATCTCCGGCACCAGCACCGACCTGGCGGCGGGTAGCACCGTCACCGTGACCATCAACGGCAAGAGTTATTCCGCCTCGGTACTGGCGGATGGCACCTGGCAGGCTGCGGTTCCGGCTGCCGACGTCTCCCGGTGGGCGGACGGGTCGCTCATCATCAGCGCCAGCGCGCAGGATACCTCCGGCAACCCGGTGAATATCGGTACCGTTGTGGATGTCGATCTCGCCCCGGTGGCGATAAGCATCAACAGCGTGACGGACGACAACGTGCTTAACGCGGCAGAAAAAGGCCAGGATCTGGTGCTGTCCGGCTCCTCCTCGAACGTTGAAGCGGGCCAGACCGTTACCATTATCTTTGCGGGTAAAACCTGGACCACGATGGTCGATGCCAACGGCGACTGGACCTGCACCGTACCGGCTGCCGATCTGAGCGGCCTGAAGGACGGCGACGCCAGCGTACAGGTCAGCGTCACCAACGTGAACGGCAACGCGGCCTCTTCCTCGCAGGCATTCAGCGTCGATACCGCCGCGCCAGCGGTCACCATCAACACCATCAGCGGCGACAACATGCTGAATGCGGCAGAGGCGGCGCAGGATCTGACCCTGAGCGGGACGTCTACTGCCGAAGCAGGCCAGACGGTCACCGTGACCTTCAACGGCAATCAGTACACCGCCCAGGTGCAGGCGAACGGCAGCTGGACGCTGGACGTTCCGGCGGCGGATCTGGCGGGGATCGCCGACGGCAGCGCGGCGGTCACGGTGACCGTGTCCGATAAAGCGGGCAACCCGGCCAGCGCGGGGGCGTCCGTGCTGGTCGACACTACCGTGCCGCAGATTATCTTCAACATTGTGGCGGGCGACGACATTGTTAATATTGCCGAGCACGGCCAGGCGCTGATTGTCACCGGCAAGGTGACGGGCGCGCAGGCGGGCGATGTGATTACCCTGAGCCTGAACGGGAAAGACTACACCGCGATGCTGGATGCGTCCGGCAACTGGAGCGTGGGCGTTCCGGCGACGGACGTGGGCGCGCTGGCTAACGGCGATCAGACGATCTCCGCCACACTCACCGATAAAGCGGGCAACAGCACCAGCGCGACGCACGCGTTTGACGTCTCCCTGACCACGCCGGTGATTGCCATCAATACCCTGGCGGTTGACGACGTGATCAACGCGACCGTAAAAGGCCAGGACCTGTTGATCTCCGGCACCAGCAACCAGCCGGACGGGACCCGCATCACCGTAACCCTGAACGGTATCAGTTACGCCGCCACCACCGATGCCAGCGGTAACTGGAGCGTCACCGTTCCGGCGGCAAACGTCTCGGTACTGGGCGAAGCGAGCTACAGCGTGACGGCCAGCGTGACCGATACCGCGGGTAATAGCGCGAATACCAGCCATAGCGTGCTGGTCGACAGCGCGCTGCCGCAGGTCACCATTAATGCGGTTGCCACCGACGACGTGATTAACGCGGCGGAAGTGGCTTCCGGACAAACCCTGAGCGGGAAAGTGAGCGGCGCGGCGAGCGGTGACACTGTCACGATCGGTATCGGGGGCAGCACCTATACCGCGACGGTTCAGGACGACCTGAGCTGGTCGGTTAACGTGGCGTCTGACGTCTTAACCGCTATCGGTAACGGCGATCTCACCGTAACTGCGAGCGTGACCAATGGCCACGGCAACACCGGCACCGGCGAACGCGACATCACGATTGATGCCAGCCTGCCGGGCCTGCGCGTGGATACCGTAGCAGGCGACGATGTGATCAACAGCATCGAACATGGTCAAAACCTGATTATCACCGGCTCCAGCGACGGGCTGGCGAGCGGATCGGCGCTGACGGTCACCGTCAACGGCAAAATCTACGCGGCAACCGTGCTGGCGGACGGCACCTGGACGGCGGCTATTCCGGCGGCGGACGTCGGCGCGCTGAGCGCAGGCACGATCACCGTGACCGTTGACGGCCAGAGCGCGGCGGGTAACCCGGTTTCCATCAGCCACGACGTGAAAGTGGATCTGGCGGCAGTCGCCATCAGCATTAATCCGATTGCTTCTGACGACGTAATCAACGCGGCTGAGAAAGGCGCGGACCTGGTGCTGTCTGGCTCGACCACCAACGTGGAAGAAAACCAGACCGTTACCATCACCTTCGGCGGCAAGTTGTACACCGCGACGGTGGATGCCAGCGGCAACTGGACGGCGACCGTACCGTCTGCCGATTTGGGCGGACTGAAAGACGGCGACGCCAGCGTGCAGGTAAGCGTCACCAACGTGAACGGCAACAGCGCCTCGGCGGGCCGCGAATACAGCGTGGACGCCACCGCGCCGACGGTGTCCATCGAGATCGTCAGCGACAACAACATCATCAACGCGGCCGAAGCGCAGCAGGATCTGGTCGTTAACGGTGTCTCCAACGCCGAAGCGGGCCAGACCGTGACCGTGACGCTGAACGGCGTGGACTACACCACCACCGTACAGGCGAACGGCAGCTGGAGCGTCACCGTACCCTCTGCGGATATCGGCGCGATTACCGACGGCGATTACACCATCACGGCAGCCGTCGCGGATAAGGCGGGTAACCCGGCCTCGGCGGACCGCGATGTGCTGGTGGATACCACGGTGCCACAGCTGACCATTAACACCGTTTCCGACGACGACGTGATCAACAGCGCCGAGCATGCGCAGGCGCTGATTGTCACCGGTTCCGTGACCGGTGCGGCGGCGGGCGACGTGGTGACCGTCACCATCAATAACAAAGATTACACCGCGACCCTGGACACTTCCGGCAGGTGGAGCGTGGGCGTGCCTGCGGCGGACGTGAGTGCCCTGGCCGCCGGGGATTACACCATCACCGCGGCGCTGACCGATAAAGCCGGAAACAGCAACAGCACAACGCACGAGGTTGAAGTCAACCTCACCGCGCCGGTGCTGACCATTGACACCGTGTCCGGTGACGATGTGATCAACAGCAGCGAGAAAACGCAGGATCTGACCATCACAGGTACGGCTTCCGGGCTGGCAGCGGGCGCGGTGGTCACCGTGATGCTCAACGGCAAAGCGTACAGCGCCACGGTGGACACCAATGGCCAGTGGACCACAACCGTTCCGGCGAGCGAGGTGGGGCAACTGGGTGAAGCGCTTTACACCGTGTCGGCCTCCGCGACGGACAGCGTCGGCAACAGTTCCAGCACCTCGCACACCGTGAACGTGGAATCCGTGCTGCCTGGCGTCATCATCAACACCGTGGCGGGCGACGACGTGATCAACGCAGCGGAGCTGGCAACCGGCCAGACCATTAGCGGCACAGTGGTGAATGCCGAAGCGGGCAACACCGTGACTGTGTCTGTTGGCGGCCACAGCTACACCGCAACGGTACAGGACAATCTCACCTGGTCCGTCAGCGTACCGGAGTCTGTGCTCACCGCGCTGGGCAATGGCGATCTGACTGTGACCGCCAGCGTCACGAACGGCGTGGGCAACAGCGGCAGCGGCGAGCGCGATATCACTATCGACGCGAATCTGCCGGGCCTGCGCGTGGACACCGTAGCGGGCGATGACGTGATTAACAGCATCGAACACGGGCAGAATCTGATTATCACGGGTTCAAGCGACGGCCTGACGGCGGGCACAGCGCTGACCGTCACCGTAAACGGTAAAACCTATCCGGCTACCGTGCTGGCAGACGGCACCTGGAGCGCGGCGATCCCTTCTGCGGACGTGAGTGCCCTTGCCGCAGGCACGGTCACCGTGAACGTTGAAGGCCAGAGCAGCGCGGGCAATCCGGTGACTATCAACCATGATGTGACGGTGGATCTGGCAAACGTCGCCATCAGCATTGACGCCATCGCTTCCGATGACGTGATCAACGCCGCCGAGAGGGGTGCGGATCTGGTGCTCTCCGGCACCACCTCGAACGTCGAAGAAAACCAGATCGTCACCATCACCTTCGGCGGCAAGAACTACACCGCCACGGTGGACGCTGAGGGTAAATGGACCGCCACGGTGCCGTCTGCGGATCTGACCGGTCTGAAAGACGGCGACGCCAGCGTGCAGGTGAGCGTCACCAACGTGAACGGCAACAGCGCGTCTGCGGGCCGCGAGTACAGCGTGGATGCTACCGCGCCGTCCGTGACCATCAACACGATTGCCACCGACGATATCCTGAACGCCACGGAAGCTCAGTCAGACCTGGCAATCTCCGGCACCAGTACCGCCGAAGCAGGCCAGACGCTGACCGTATCGCTGAACGGCAAAGATTACACCACAACCGTCAGCGCGAACGGCAGCTGGACGCTGAACGTGCCGGCAGCTGACCTTGCAGGATTAACCGACGGCAGCGTCACCGTGACCGCGGCCGTCAGCGACAAGGCGGGTAACCCGGCGTCGGTGGACCACACCCTGACGGTGGACGTCACCGTTCCGGCAGTCACCATTCACACCGTGGCAGGCGACGACGTGATTAACGTGGCTGAACACAATCAGGCGCAGATTATCAGCGGCTCCGCCACCGGCGCGGCGGCGGGCGATAAGGTCACCGTCACGATCGGCGGCCAGACTTATACCACCGTGCTGGATGCGGCGGGTAACTGGAGCGTGGGCGTTCCGGCCAGCGTCATTTCCGGCCTCAGCGACGGCAGCGTGACCGTCACTGCGTCAGTCACCGACGCGGCGGGCAATACCGGCAGCGGCACGCATAATGTGACCGTCGATACCGGTCTGCCGTCGGTCAGCTTCAACGCCATCAGCGATGACAACGTCCTGAACGCCGTTGAAAAAGGCCAGGATCTGAGCGTCAGCGGCACCAGCGCCAACCTGGCGGAAGGCACCGTGGTCACCGTGACCCTGAACGGTAAAAACTACACGGCGACAACTGCGGCAGACGGCACCTGGAGCCTGACGGTTCCGGCTGCGGATCTGGCCGGTCTCGGTCAGGCCAGTTACACCCTGAACGCGACGGCCACCAACGGCGTTGGCAACAGCGTGAGCAGTTCTGCGAACCTGCTGGTCGACACCGCGCTGCCAACCGTCACCATCAACACCGTGGCGGGCGACAACGTCATCAACGCGGCGGAAGTGGCGGCAGGCCAGACACTGAGCGGCACCGTGGCGAATGCCGAAGCGGGCAACACCGTGACCGTGACTATCGGCGGCCACAGCTACACCGCAACGGTGCAGAATAATCTGTCCTGGTCCGTCAACGTGCCGTCTGACGTGCTGACCGCACTCGGCAACGGCAGCCTGAGCGTGACGGCGACCGTCACCAACGGCCATGGCAACACCGGCACCGGCGAACGCGAGATCGCTATCGACGCTAACCTGCCGGGCCTGCGCGTGAATACCGTGGCGGGTGACGACGTGGTCAACACCATCGAGCACGCGCAGAACCTGATTGTTTCAGGCTCCAGCGACGGGCTGGCGCCGGGCACGGCGCTGACGGTTACCGTCAACGGTAAAGATTACGCGGCAACGGTACTGGCAGACGGCACCTGGAGCGCGGCGATCCCGTCCACCGACGTGAGCGCTTGGCCGGAAGGCACCGTGAAAATCAGCGTTACCGGTGACAGCGCGGCGGGTAATCCGATCACCATCAGCCACGACGTGACCGTGGATCTGGCTACCGTTGCCATCAGCATCAATGCGCTTGCCACCGACGACGTGATTAACGCGGCGGAGAAGGGCGCGGATCTGGTGCTGTCCGGTGCGACCACCAACGTGGAAGCCGGGCAGACCGTGACCATCAGTCTGAACGGCAGGATCTACACCACCACCGTGGACGACAGCGGCAACTGGACTTATACCGTGCCGTCAGCGGATCTGGCTGGCCTGAAGGATGGCGACGCCAGCGTGCAGGTAAGCGTCACCAACGTGAACGGCAACAGCGCGTCTGCGGGACGCGAGTACAGCGTGGATGCTACCGCGCCGTCCGTGACCATCAACACGATTGCCACCGACGATATCCTGAACGCCACGGAAGCTCAGTCAGACCTGGCAATCTCCGGCACCAGTACCGCCGAAGCAGGCCAGACGCTGACCGTATCGCTGAACGGCAAAGATTACACCACAACCGTCAGCGCGAACGGCAGCTGGACGCTGAACGTTCCGGCGGCGGATCTGGCAGGATTAACCGACGGCAGCGTGACGGTCACCGCCTCAGTCAGCGACAAGGCGGGTAACCCGGCGTCGGTTGACCACACCCTGACGGTGGACGTCACCGTACCTGCGGTGACCATCCACACCGTTGCAGGTGACGATGTGATTAACGTGGCTGAACACAATCAGGCGCAGATCGTCAGCGGCTCCGCGACCGGCGCGGCGGCGGGCGACACCGTCACCGTCACCATCGGCGGTCAGTCGTACACCACCGTGCTGGATGCGGCGGGTAACTGGAGCGTGGGCGTTCCGGCGAATGTGATTTCAGGCCTCAGCGACGGCAGCGTGACCGTCACTGCGTCAGTCACCGACGCGGCGGGCA
>OGRX01000348.1_pt1 | contig 21548 bp, 23 predicted proteins | sample 1573761 | NCBI WGS metagenome assembly OGRX01 (sample SAMN03295852, study PRJEB24534) | human gut metagenome | isolation source: fecal sample 2 from infant 8 | host: Homo sapiens | place: USA: Pittsburgh, PA | collected 2014-07
ATATGGCGTATGCGGATTACAAAGATCTGATCGAGCTGACCGAATCCCTGTTCCGCACCCTGGCGCAGGACATCCTCGGCAACACTGAAGTGCCTTACGGCGACCAGGTGTTCGACTTCGGCAAGCCGTTTGAAAAACTGACCATGCGCGAAGCGATCAAGAAATACCGTCCGGAAACCGAGATGGCGGATCTGGATAACTTCGATTCCGCGAAAGCGATCGCTGAGTCCATCGGCATTAAAGTTGAGAAGAGCTGGGGTCTGGGCCGTATCGTGACCGAGATCTTCGAAGAAGTGGCGGAAGCGCATCTGATTCAGCCGACCTTCATCACCGAATACCCGGCGGAAGTTTCTCCGCTGGCGCGCCGTAACGACGTGAATCCGGAAATCACCGACCGTTTCGAGTTCTTTATCGGCGGCCGTGAAATCGGTAACGGCTTTAGCGAGCTGAACGACGCTGAAGATCAGGCGCAGCGATTCCAGGATCAGGTTGATGCGAAAGCCGCCGGCGACGACGAAGCGATGTTCTACGACGAAGACTACGTCACCGCGCTGGAACACGGCCTGCCGCCGACCGCTGGTCTGGGTATCGGTATCGACCGTATGGTCATGCTGTTCACTAACAGCCACACCATCCGCGACGTGATCCTGTTCCCGGCGATGCGTCCGCAGAAATAATCGCCCTTCGCGAAATACAAAAAACCCGGCTTGCCGGGTTTTTTTATGTCTGATATGAGGGCCGAAGCCTGACGTAGCCCGGCGCAGCGCAAGCCGGGGGATCCCGGATAGCGGCGTAAATGCCTTATCCGGGCTACGCAATGGCGCAGAACCGTAGGCCTGTGCAAGCGTAGCGCCGCCAGGCATTAATGACAGGCACAGAGCTGCGCCTGGCCTGGAGAATAGTCAGCTTACCCGCGCAGACGCGCAACGAAATCGATCAGCGCCTGGCGGGCGTCCTGGTTTTCCGCTTCCAGTACCATCCACGGGCTAAACGCCCACGGCGTGGCGGCCAGCGCGCTTAACATCGTTTCCAGGTCAACCCACTGATAATCCATGACTTCATCGTCGTTAGGCTGCACTTGGCTGACCACGCGTGCGGCATACACCGGGCACACTTCGTTCTCAACAATGCCGTTGGGGGCGACCGCCCGGTAGCGGAAGGCCGGGTGAATCGGCGCGATATCGGCGATCTCCACGCCGAGCTCGAAGCGGCAGCGGCGCGTGACGGCCTGCTCGAAGGTCTCGCCCTGCTGGGGGTGTCCGCAGACCGAGTTAGTCCACACCCCGGGCCAGGCTTTTTTGCCCAGCGAACGACGGGTGACCAGAAACTGCCCCTGCTGATTAAACAACCAGCAGGAAAACGCGAGATGTAAAGGGGTATCAAGCGTGTGGGCGGCATACTTCTCCAGCATACCGGCAGGTTGATCCTGCTCATCCAGTAAAATGACGTGTTCCCCGGCCATGACGACTCCTGAAAATAAAAAATGACCCGGCACAAACCCGCCGGGTCATGTACTCAGGCCACTAGGGTAGCCCATAAATGGGAGAAAGGCATTACCAAAACAAGCCCTGGAGGCTGGTCTGCGAGCGGCAGCCTGGGACTGCGGGGCGTGCCCTCCACGACGTGCGGTATGAACGTGAATCTTTCCGTCGCTGGCCGAACGTGATGCCAGAGGGTCATCTGTTAGCCTTCAGGGATGACGCCCTGCGCCGCGGGCTGGTATGATATTCGCCCTGATTGCGAGGTAAGTGGTTGTGTTAAGTGCAGGATGCCTGATGATGAAACGCTTTTATATGACACTGATGCTGGCGACAAGCCTGGTGCTGGCCGGTTGCTCCAGCACCTCCGACTCCGGTGCCACCTATACCGTCAAACGTGGCGATACCCTGTACGGCATCTCGCGCACCACCGGCACCAGCGTTCGCGATCTGGCTCGTCTGAATAACATCTCGCCGCCTTACACCATTGAGGTGGGGCAGAAGCTGAAGCTCAACGGCAGCGGCGCGTCAAAGACGACGAAGAAAAAATCTTCCTCTACGCGCACTGCGGTGGTCACCCCTTCATCTGCGGTACCTCAATCCTCCTGGCCGCCGGTGGGACAGCGCTGCTGGCGCTGGCCGACCAGTGGCAAAGTGGTCCTGCCTTATTCCACCGCCGATGGCGGCAATAAGGGCATTGATATTGCCGGGACCCGCGGGCAGCCGGTGTATGCCGCCGGGGCGGGCAAGGTGGTGTATGTCGGCAACCAGCTGCGCGGCTATGGCAACCTGATCATGATTAAGCACAGCGAGGATTACATCACCGCCTACGCCCACAACGATAAGCTGATGGTGAATAATGGCCAGAGCGTGAAGGCCGGCCAGCAAATTGCCACCATGGGCAGTACGGATGCCGACTCTGTGCGCCTGCATTTCCAGATCCGCTATCGGGCCACGGCCATCGATCCGCTGCGCTATCTGCCGCCGCAGGGCAGTAAACCTAAGTGCTAAAAGGTTATTTTATCGCCAGTCAGCATCTGGCAGGCTTGTCACAGGGTGCGTAAGGGCTATAATGCTTCTCGCACCTCTTCGCGGGCGTAGTTCAATGGTAGAACGAGAGCTTCCCAAGCTCTATACGAGGGTTCGATTCCCTTCGCCCGCTCCAAACTCCAAACTCCAAACTCCAAACTCCAAACTCCAAACTCCAAACTCCAAACTCCTGACGTCTTCTAAACTCACTTCTCCCTTGATAAATAAGCGGTTATAGCATTCTGTTAGTCTATTGAACTCCGACGGAGGACTCCACTTTGGTTGCGGGATCAGCGTTTTGCGCTGCTGGCGCTGGAGTAGTCGCGTTTAGTGATATTTTCGCATTTATCCTGTTTCCGCAGGATGAGTAATTTTACGCAACCGGCTCGCGCTGACGATGACCGATACCGCAGAGGCCGCGGCAGCGCTCCACAGCGCAACATGAATTGACCTTTCATCTGCTGCCAGCAGAACGGCTACGGCGGCGGCTCCCAGGCACTGCCCGAAAGTGCGCATAATGGATAAAACACCGGACGCATAACTCGCGTGCTCACGAATAACGTTTGAGAGCATTTCCCGGTTATTGGGACTCTGAAAGCAGCCAAACCCTATTCCGCACACCAGACTTCGCAGGCAGATATCCCACATTGAAGGGCCGGCGGGTAACGTCGCCAGCAGGATCAAACCGACGACAAAAATCACCAGCCCCAGGGTGGATATCGCCGGGGCTGATATCGTGTCCGCCCAACGGCCTGCATGCGGCGCAATCAGCACGATCCCTAACGGCCACGGCGTAAACAGCAGGGCAGACACTACCGGACTGTAGCCGTATTCGCTCTGAAACAGGAAGGGCAGCGCAATAAAGGTGATCCCCTGGCTAACAAAAGCAATCATCGACGTGAAGGCCGCGAGGGTAAAACGTTCATTTTTAAACATGGTCGGCGGCAGTAAGGGATGATCCGTGCGGCGGATTTGCCAGATAAAAGCCATGCCGCTCAGCGCAGCGAGAGCCATCCAGCAAAGGCTGCCGAATTGAGAAGTAGCGTTCTGTAGGCTGTTCGCCGCCATGATCGTCGAACCCAACAGCAGCGCCGACAATATGGCGCCCACGGTGTCGAAGGGCGCCTGCATAGGGATCGCATCCCGCGGCAGCGCTCTGACCGCAAGCAGTAAGGCGAGGGTGCCGGGAAGAACGTTTATCGCAAACAGCCATTGCCAGCTCAGGGTGTGAAGGATCGTACCGCCCAATACCGGGCCGATAGCGGAGCTGGAGGCAATGAGCAGGGCATGGAATCCCAGAATGCGGCCAAGTAATCGTCCGGGAAATACGGACCTGAGTATTGCGGGGGCAATACTCAGCGTCGCCGCGCCGCCGATCCCCTGAAGCACGCGCATACCGATAAGCACTTCGGGCTTATTCGCCAGCGCGCAACCCAGTGATGTCAGGGTAAAGGTCGTCAGGCCCGCCAGAAATACGGGGCGATAACCCAGACGGGCCGCAAGCGCCGCGAATATCGCCAGCGTCATCGCAGCCGCCAGCAGATACCCGTTGGCGAACCAGACGGCAATACTGGCAGGTACCTGCATCTCCTGAGCCATTGAGGGCAGGGCAATGTTGATCATGGTGCCATCAAACACGCCCATTAAGGTGGTGGTCATTATTGCGGCCATCACCCGTGCACGCGCCGGGCCAGGCAGTCCTTCGTCGCCGGGTTGGCTGGAAAAGAGCGTCATCATTTGTCCTCTGAGAAGAGTGTATGGATGACAAAACTATAAAGATGGCTTTTACTGGGCGGAAGGCGCACTACTTTCACTTTATTATTGCATCAAACGCCTTATCTTAATGTACTGGGAGGAAGGATAATGTCTGATCCCGATTTTAATTTGCTGGTAGCACTCGACATATTGCTGAGTGAAGCGAGTGTCGCAGGTGCGGCACGTCGTCTGAACCTCAGCACCTCGGCCATGAGCCGGACATTAAGCAGGTTACGCGATGTCACAGGAGACCCGATCCTGGTGCGCGCCGGGCGTAACATGGTACTGACCCCGTGGGCCGAAGCGACCCGGGATCGCGCCAGGCGTGCAGTGCACGAGGCCAGGGCAGTATTGCAGCCCTCAACGGAAACGTTCTGCGCGAGAAGTCTGGCGCGTCTTTTTACCATCAGGGCAAACGATGGCTTTGTGGTGGCGTTTGGGCCTGCGCTCATAGCAGCGGTTGCCGACGCCGCGCCGGATGTCTGTATACGCTTCGCGCCTAAGCCGGAAAAAACGTCGCGCTATCTTCGGGAAGGGCTGGTTGATCTGGAGATTGGCGTTCAGAGTAATATGGGGCCAGAAATACGGCTGCAACGACTGTTTGAGGATCGGTTTGTTGGCGTCGTGCGTAAAGGGCACCCGCTGGCTAAGCAGGCAGAAATAGGCGTGGATGATTATGTCGCCTGGGGCCATGTGGTAGCGTCACCCGATGGCGCGTTGCACGGATCCGTTGACGATGCGCTGGCCGAACTGGGGACAAAACGTAAAATTGCGAGCGTCGTACCGGGATTTCCGACAGCCCTGTCCGTGGCGCTGGAATCGGATCTTATCGCCATGATACCCGCACTCTATTTACTCAATCAGCAGGTAACGGACCAGGTACATGTTTTCGAGCTGCCGTTCAAAAGCCGTCGTATTACGGTATCGCAGATGTGGCACCCCAGAATGGAACGCGACCCCGGTCACCGCTGGCTGAGAGAGCAAATTCTTGCGATATGCGGTGTGGGGCGGTCAGTCATGACTAAGGAGCCTGTATAGCGATTGCTATAACATCAATTTATATTAAATGAATAATTCAATTCATTGATATTTAATATAAAATACATCAAGCGAAGTAGCGGTGTAGTAACTAAATTGAGATGCCCATCTCTGACCAAATAGACATGTCCGCGCTACCGTCTCGCCACAGCGATCGCTGCTTTCATGAGACTCATGACGGCATACGGAACGGCAATTTTCTCAATGAGCGATGTGAACAGACTCACGATCGAAGTCTCCATACTTCGATAGACCGTTTATGTTCTTTCCGCGAGACCTAATCGGAAGCCCTCGTGGTACCTTTAAATTAACAATTAACGATAAATAAAGGACAGCTTACCTGTCCTTTATTCTTTTTTATTCAGCTTTGCTCTCGCGCGCTCGCAATACCTCGCCGACCACCGGGGCGGCGGTAAACGCATTTGGCCATCCCGCGTAGAACGCCGCCTGGGCGACCACTTCTCCGGCCTCTTCAGCCGAAAGCCCATTATCCATGGCTCTGTTCAGGTGGTAGCCAATCTGCGCGCTCTGTCCGGCGGCGATTAACGCGCTGACCGTCACCAGACTTCTGTCGCGGGGCGTAAGCGCGGGCCGTTGCCAGAGGTCGAGAAACAGCGGGTCGGCGGTAAATTTAACCAGGCCAGGCGAAATGGGGCCGACATTTTTTTCCACGGTGTCTGCACGCTGTTTCTCTACCTGTTCATTGAGTGGCAGCAGCGTTGGCGAGGCGGCGGGCAGGGCCTCTGCCGTGATGCCGCGGGCTGCAAAGATCGCTTTGGTCACGCTGACGGCTGACATTGCATTGGGCCAACCTGAGTAGAACGCCAGATGGGTAATGATCTCTGATACTTCCGCTGGCGTCACGCCGCTATCGAGCGCAACGGCAATATAGTGCTTCAGCTCGCCTGGCTGGTTGCGGGCAATCAGCATGGCTACGGTCACGATGCTACGGTCCCTGGGCGAGAGGGCTTCGCGTGTCCACAGATCTTCAGTAATTGCTTCTCGACCAAAGCGTGCCAGCGCCGGTGAGACCGCGTGAATATCAGCGTCCACAAGGGTGGAGGGGGTAATTTTCATCATAGCTTCATCTCTTTGTTCGTTGGCATAAGTAAAATCAGACAGCACAAGCGACAAGGCTGCCGCGGCAATCACGTTTTTCATGTTTTATTCTCCCTGCTGAACAGGACAGAGGGTTACCGCGTCCACACCTGATGATGGTCTTTGGCTTGCGGCGTGTTTTGCGCCATCACGCCTGTGAGAACGTGCGGCTGGTAGGCCTCTTCCAGATAGCGGATCTCCTCAGAACTGAGCCGCAGGTTCACGGCGCTGACCGCACCGTCAACATGGTGCTTTTGCGTGGCGCCGACCACCGGGGCGGTGACTTTAGTCAGCAGCCAGGCCAGCGAGATTTCGGTCATGGAGACCTGATGCCGTTCGGCAAGTTCGGCGACGCGCGCAATAATGATCCGATCCTGCTCTGCCGTGCCGTCGTATTTCCCCCGGGCATAATCATCTTCCACCGCTCGCCGCGTGTAGCCTTCTAAACGCGAGAGACGGCCGCTGGCCAGCGCGCTATAGGGGGTCATGGCGATATTATCTTCTGCGCACAGCCCGAAGAGTTCTCGTTCGTCTTCACGCATAATCAGGTTGTAATGGCTTTGCATGGAGACAAAGGGCGTCAGCCCTTCGCGTTCAGCAAGGGCGTTCGCCTTCGCCAGCTGCCAGGCATAGCAATTGGAAATGCCAATCGCGCGCACCTTGCCGGCGGTCACGGCGGTGTGCAGCGCCTCCAGCACGTCGATAACCGGGGTGTTGTGATCCCAGATGTGGTAGATGTAGAGGTCGATGTAGTCCATCCCGAGGTTTCGCAGACTCTGGTCGAGCGAGCGGGCTATCGCCTCTTTTCCGCTGATCCCCTCGGCTATCTGGGCAGCGGTTCGTGGCAGAAACTTGGTGGCCAGCACCACCTCCTCGCGTTTTGCCATCTCCCGCAGCGCCCGGCCAACGTACCGCTCACTGGAGCCGTTCTGATAGGCGATGGCGGTATCGTAAAAATTGATGCCCTTTTCGAGGCCGTAGCGAATGATGTCCCGGCTTGCTGTTTCGTCCAGCGTCCAGCGATGCTGGCCCGTCAACGGATCGCCAAACCCCATACATCCCATGCAGATGCGGGAGACCAGTAAGTCACTTTTACCGAGCCGGGTATACTGCATCGTTATTTTCTCCCTTTGGGTTATTCCACCAGAGTTTTCAGCTGCGCGATCAGTCTGGCCGCGTGCTCCCGGGCACGCGCTTTTTGCTGGGCGATTTTGTCGGCATCCCGGTCGGCGTAGCTGATGCCGCAGGTATAAACCGGCGCCAGCAGCTCAAGATTGCACAGCCTGGCCGTGGTCTCGAAAGGAAGGAGGTACTCTTCAATGGCGTGGCCAAAGAAACCGTCAGTAGTGTAGAGCGCTTGCGGCGCCCCGGTGGTGAAAGAGAGAAGCAGTTTTTTACCGCCCAGTTTCGCCGTTGAGCCGTGAGCAAAGCCATGAACAAAAACCTCGTCCAGCCACTGTTTCATTAACCCGGGCAGCCCATACCAGGAAAAAGGAAACTGCCAGACAATCACATCGGCCCTGAGCAGGCTTTCCTGCTCTGCGCTGATGTTGATGTTGCCGTGCGGATAGAGCCTGTCCAGACGGCGGATTTCCGCGTCGGGCAGGGCGGTCGCCACTTCGTCGAGGATGGTGGCGTTGGCGATGGAATGGTTGAGGTCCGGATGTCCGGAAACGATAAGGATATGAGGCGTTCCCATCGTTACTCCTGATGTTTAAATTCGGTTGAGAAGAGATTTTCCCAGCTAATAAACGAGCCGAGTGGAATACACTCGAAGGTTAATAAACCCGCTTTTGCCAGCGGAAATTCGGCCATGACGTTATTCGCCTCTTCCACGGTGTCGCATTCGAGGAAAATAGCGACGCCGGGTCGGTCCTGACGGAAATAGATGTCGCGGATAAAGCCAGACTTATACAGTCCCCAGGCATGCAGGGCTTCCGCGGTAAGGTGCGGCGCATAGTGTTCCAGCGTCGCGCCGGGCGCAGGGATATCCAGACATAAAATTCGCATCGTTGTCTCCGGAAAGTCGTTATTAGCGGGAAGAGACAAAAGTATACGAGCCCCTGGTGGCGAAGATTAGGCGGTCATTGACTTAAGAATATTTAGCCTGTACTTAATAATCAGGCGAGGTTGGCTTAAGGAGATGCTATGAATAACGCGCTTTATAATCAGATACGCATTTTTCAGAGCATTGCGCGCGAAGGCACTATCTCGGCCGCCGCAAGGAAATTAGAAATCACGCCGCCGTCGGTCAGTAATGCTCTCAAGCTGCTGGAAGAGCACATTGGTCATCCGCTTTTTGTGCGCACTACCCGGCGAATCGAGCTGACGGAAACCGGGCAACAGCTGCTGGAGCAGACTGCGGCGGCGGTGGAGGTTCTGGAAACATCGCTGGAGAGCCTCCGCGACCAGAATCAGGAACCCTCCGGAGCAGTGAGAATAACCCTCTCGCGCTTTGCCTACCTGCTTATTTTGAAACCGGCGATGGCGGCATTTTGTCAGCAATATCCGGGGATCCAGTTGGAAATATCGGTCTATGACGGTACCGTCAATATTATTGAAGAACGATTCGACCTGGGGATCCGCTTTGGCGATATTCTCGAAGGCGGAGTGGTCGCCCGCCCGTTAATGAAGCCGTTTCGGGAAGGGTTATATGCCTCCTCAGCCTATCTGGCCGAATATGGCGTGCCTGCGGTACCCGCCGATCTCAACCATCACCGGCTGATTGGCTATCGCTTTATTACCAACAACCGCATCCTGCCGCTGATCCTCAATGACCACGGCGAGCAGCTCACCGTCGAGATGCCGGGGCAGTTAATCAGCAATGATATTGACGTCATGGCCGACGGTATCCGCCATGGACTGGGGATTGGCCGCTTGTTTGAACCCATCTGGCGGCTACAGCCCGATCGTGAACAGTTTCTACCGGTGATGGAGGACTACTGGAAAACCTATCCGCCGGTTTATCTCTATTACCCGAAAAACGCGGGCAGAACGAAAAGGGTGAAAGCCCTGATTGATTTTCTGATAGCGCATACCGCGGAATAGAGGTTATTTGCGTGCGAAATGTCTGAAGGCACCGGCCCTGTCTTTCTCTCAGCCTTAACCCTATACTCCCTGCGGATAACGCGTTTTTATCGCGGTGCATTTTGCCGTGCAACGGCTCATCCCATCGTCAACGCGATGGACGGGGAATATCAATAAGGGAGAGGCAGCAATGGGCAGACGCTTCATGGTCTGTATGTTCGCGCTGGTGGCGTTTTCGGCCAGTGCAGCGCAGGGCGTTCACGGTGGCCATAACGGGCAGTCGGTAATAGCTGGCGCCGACGGCGGCAACGGTTCGAACGGCGGCGATAGCGATAATTCCTCGGGTCGGGCAGGGTGCCCGGGCGGCACCGATCCCGATAAGCACGGCCATTTTTACCTGCCCGGCACCCGCGAACCCTGTAATCCCGGGCCCCAGGATGCAGAGAAAGTCGGGTCTTCCCGCTAGCGTTCAGCTCAGATCGTGCAGCGCTTTGTCTGATGGCGGGGAAAGCTGAATATCCTGAAACTCAACCGCCAGTCCCCCGCGCTCCGGTGAGCAGCACATGACGCCCGCTTTCACCGGGCCTGGCGGAAAGTAGCCGAGCCGCAGCAGCGGCCAGCGCTCGCCGTCGGTCGAATACTGCAGCCTTAACGCATCGCCCTTGCGGGTCAGCCGCAGCCAGAAGGTGCGCGGGTCGCCGGGAAAAAGCCCGGTGGCCCAGTCGGAGTGGGTTAGCGTCAGTACGCTGCCGATGGCCGGGGCATCGTCATTGAATTCAATCCCCGCCTTCAGCCAGGTCTGCTCGTCCGCCATCATCATTAGTCCAGCCTGGTCGTAAAGCGTGGTGAAATCGGCACATATTTTTGCCTGCAGGGTAAAATCACCTTCCACCTCAGTAGCATAAAGATGCCCAGAGAAACGCTCGAAGCCATACCAGGTATGGCGCCAGAAGTCGGTATGCTTATCGGTGACCACCGTCAGGCCGTCAGTATCGCGGCGCCACTCGGCAGGTTCATTGATCCAGTGAAAGGACGGCTGCATTTTTCCTCCGGGATACGCTTATAACAGCGACTGCAGTACGGGTGACGCCATGCTGGCCTCAAAGGGAATAATCTCGGTACGGGCGAGACCCAACTGCTGGAAGGGATCCTGACTCAGACGCGATTCCAGCATTTCCCGGCTGGCGCATTTCGCCAGAATCACCCCGCCGGTGCGGGGAAGGCGGCGGCCGGAGGCGAGAAAGAGGCCGTCAGCATAGCCTTTTTTGAGCCATTCGACGTGGGCGGGAATGGCGTCGTCCACCTCTTCGAGCGGTTTTATATACGTTAAAACAACCACATAAAGCGTACTCATCCTGAAAACCCTGTCAATCCGATGGGATCGCCAGCCTGACACATTTCGATGAGGGATAAAAGAAAGCGCGGCATTTTTCCGTGCTATTGCACAAGGGAGGGCGTGTAGCCACTCAACGGGGGCTTATCGCAGGCGTGAAATAACACATATGTTTTTACGAATGTATATTGATCTTTATTGGTGGTTCCGTATGCTGTCCGTCACGCTTAAGGAGAAATCATGTCTTTATTGCCCCTGCAACTGTTCAAAAACCTCGCCGATGAAACCCGGCTGGGGATCGTATTGCTGCTCAAGGCGCGTGGAGAGCTGTGTGTTTGCGATCTCTGTACGGCGCTCGCCCAGTCCCAGCCCAAGATCTCCCGCCATCTGGCGATGCTGCGGGAAAGCGGGCTGCTGCTGGATCGTAAACAGGGTAAATGGGTCCATTACCGCCTCTCTCCGCAGATGCCGGCCTGGGCGGCGCAGGTGATTGAGCAGGCCTGGCTCAGTCAGCAGGACGATGTGCGGATGATGGTTTGCAGACTGGCTGACGGGGCGGGTTGTCAGTAAAAATTTTATCTATACATATCTGTTTTTTCGAATGTGATTGACGGGGGTAATCATGTTGCTGGCAGGCGCGATTTTTGTCCTGACCCTGGTGCTGGTGATCTGGCAGCCGCGGGGTTTAGGGATCGGCTGGAGCGCGGCCTTTGGCGCGGCGCTGGCGCTGGCCGCCGGTGGAGTACAACTAGCCGATATCCCGGTGGTGTGGCATATCGTCTGGAATGCGACCGCCACCTTTATCGCCGTTATCATTATCAGCCTGCTGCTTGATGAGTCTGGCTTTTTTGAATGGGCCGCGCTGCACGTTTCCCGCTGGGGAAGAGGGCGGGGTCGTCTGCTATTTACCTGGATTATCCTGCTCGGCGCCGCGGTGGCAGCGCTGTTTGCCAACGACGGCGCGGCGCTGATCCTCACCCCCATCGTGATTGCCATGCTGCGAGCGCTGGGATTCAGCAAGGGAACGATGCTGGCCTTTGTCATGGCCGCCGGATTTATTGCCGATACCGCCAGCCTGCCGCTGGTGGTGTCGAATCTGGTGAATATCGTTTCGGCAGATTTCTTTGCCATCGGCTTCAGGGAGTACGCTTCGGTGATGGTGCCGGTCGATCTCGCGGCGATCCTCACCACCCTGGCGATGCTGCACCTGTTCTTTCGCCGGGATATCCCGCCGGCCTGGGATATGGCGTTACTGAAAGCGCCGGTCACGGCGATAAAAGATCCGGCGACGTTCCGCACCGGCTGGGGCGTGCTGCTGCTGTTGCTGGTCGGTTTTTTCGTTCTTGACCCGCTGGGGATCCCGATCAGCGCCATCGCGGCGCCGGGAGCGGGGATCCTGTTTGCTGTCGCGAAGCGCGGGCGGGTGATTAACACCGGCAAGGTGCTGCGCGGCGCCCCGTGGCAGATCGTGATCTTCTCGCTGGGAATGTATCTGGTGGTGTATGGCCTGCGAAACGCCGGGTTAACGGATTATCTGACCACGGTGCTGAACATGCTGGCGGAGCGCGGGCTCTGGGCCGCGACGCTGGGCACCGGTATCCTGTCGGCCTTCCTCTCTTCAATAATGAATAATATGCCCAGCGTACTGGTCGGCGCCCTGTCGATTGATGGCAGCGCGGCAACAGGGACGATCAAAGAGGCCATGATTTATGCCAACGTCATCGGCTGCGATCTGGGGCCCAAGATCACGCCAATTGGTAGCCTGGCCACGCTGCTCTGGCTGCATGTGCTGGCGCAGAAGCACATCACCATCGGTTGGGGGTATTATTTCCGCTGTGGCATTACCATGACCCTGCCGGTGCTGCTTGTGACGCTGGCCGCGCTGGCGCTGCGTCTCTCCTTCAACCAGCCATGAGAACGTACTATGAGCATCACCATTTACCATAACCCTGACTGCGGCACCTCGCGTAATACCCTGGCGCTGATCCGCAACAGCGGCGCTGAGCCCACCATTATCTATTATCTGGAGACGCCGCCATCGCGCGATGAGCTGCGCCAGCTGATCGCCGCGATGGCGATCCCGGTACGTGCCCTGCTACGGAAAAACGTTGAACCCTACGACGCGCTGGGGCTGGCGGAAGACCGGTTTACTGACGATCAGTTAATCGACTTTATGCTTCAGCATCCGATCCTGATTAACCGTCCGATCGTGACAACGCCGCGGGGCACCCGACTCTGCCGCCCGTCAGAGGTGGTGCTGGAGATCCTGACGGCGTCGCAAAAAGGCGCGTTCGTGAAGGAAGATGGTGAGCCAGTCATTGATGCCGCAGGGCAGCGTGTGAAATAACTCGCGAAAGGCGCCGGCTTTGACTTCCGGCTGCCTCACTTCCCCTCCCGTCATCCTCCGCGACAAACACTGTGGGCCAGGATAGTCCCTGATAGAGAAATATTGCCACTTAGCGTGGTTTCTACATCATTCCACCTGTTTTCCTTACTTTTTCTGTCGTTATCCTGGCAGCCGAACTGAGCCGCTATAGATCCTCTCCTTAGCGTTAACTTTCTGTTTTTTAATAAAAAATAATCGGATTTTCTGCACTAATATAAAGTCAATGCTGTTTATCTTTTTATGAACGTTAAATCTGTAAAACTAGATGTTTGTCGACTTTTCATCTAAAAAGGGAAGGTAAGGGGCTGGACAAAACCATTGTGTGGTTATCAAATGGTTAAAAATGCTCGCGTTTGATGTTAATGCAAACAAATTATAAATCGTCAGCCCGCTTTATACGGTTAACTTGCGCTGCGGCGCACCTTACCTGGAGAATTTATGCATTCCTCTGTTAATAAAAACGAAAGCCGTACCTTTTTCGGCCATCCTTATCCGCTGGGCTCCCTGTTCTTCACTGAAATGTGGGAGCGCTTCTCGTTTTACGGGATCCGTCCCTTACTGATCCTGTTTATGGCGGCAACGGTGTACGACGGCGGGATGGGACTGGCGCGGGAGAACGCCTCGGCGATCGTCGGGATTTTTGCCGGCAGTATGTATCTGGCGGCTCTGCCGGGCGGCTGGCTGGCGGATAACTGGCTTGGCCAGCAGCGGGCCGTCTGGTACGGTTCTATCCTGATCGCCCTGGGGCACCTGTCGATCGCCCTGTCGGCATGGCTGGGCAACGACCTGTTCTTTATCGGTCTGATGTTTATCGTCCTGGGTTCCGGGTTGTTTAAAACCTGTATCTCAGTGATGGTCGGCACCCTGTATAAAAAAGGCGACGCGCGCCGCGACGGCGGTTTTTCGCTGTTCTACATGGGGATCAATATCGGCTCGTTTATCGCGCCCTTGATCTCCGGTTGGCTGATTAAATCGCATGGCTGGCACTGGGGCTTCGGTATTGGGGGGATCGGGATGCTGGTGGCGCTGGTCATTTTCCGCGTCTTTGCCGTGCCGTCAATGAAGCGCTATGACGCGGAGGTCGGCCTCGATTCCACCTGGAACAGCCCGGTGGCGAAAAAGAATGGCGTCGGAGCGTGGCTGCTGGCCCTGGCCCTGGGAGTGGCGGTGCTGGTCACGCTCATTAGCCTGGGCACGATCGTGATTAACCCGGTGGCGGTGGCCAGCGTGCTGGTCTATGTGATTGCCGCCTCCGTGGCGCTCTATTTCATCTGGCTGTTCGTCTTCGCTGGGCTGAACCGTAAAGAGCGGGCGCGCCTGCTGGTGTGCTTTATTTTGCTGGTCTCGGCGGCCTTTTTCTGGTCCGCGTTTGAACAGAAACCGACCTCCTTTAACCTGTTTGCTAACGACTACACCAACCGGATGATCGGCGACTTTGAGATCCCCGCGGTCTGGTTCCAGTCGATTAACGCCTTGTTTATCATTCTGCTCGCGCCGGTATTCAGCTGGGCGTGGCCTGCGCTGGCGCGTAAAAACGTGCGTCCGGGCAGTATGACCAAATTCGTGATTGGCATCCTGTGCGCAGCGGCGGGCTTTGGCCTGATGATGCTGGCGGCGCAGAACGTCCTGAGCAACGGCGGGGCCGGTGTGTCGCCGCTGTGGCTGGTGGGCAGCATCCTGATGCTGACGCTCGGTGAGCTGTGCCTGAGTCCGATTGGTCTGGCGACCATGACTCTGCTGGCGCCGGAGAGAATGCGCGGCCAGATGATGGGCCTGTGGTTCTGCGCCAGCGCGCTGGGTAACCTGGCGGCGGGCCTGATTGGCGGTCACGTGAAGGCCGATCAGCTGTCGCTGCTACCGGACCTCTTCGCCCGCTGCTCCATCGCATTGCTGATCTGCGCCGCCGTGCTGGCCGTGCTGATTGTCCCGGTCCGCCGGATGCTGGAGAACAGTCGGTCCAGCGCCGGGCAAACATCCGTCAGCAACGCCTGACGCGATCCTCAGGCCGGCCCTACGGGGCCGGCTTATTTTTGTACGAAACCCGCCTCAGCAGAACAAAATCCCTTTTTCAGAATGCGCGATGTCCCATAACGTGAGCGTGTTCTTTGAAATCACGTCACTTTCCGGTCCATAGTGTAGTCAGGTTTACTATGTGGTTAATATAAGGACACACCTATGCCAGCAGTCATTGATAAAGCATTGGATTTCATCGGTGGTATGAATACGTCTGAGCCAGTACCACAGTCTATGGATGAAAGTACCGCGAAGGGAATTCTCAAATATTTGAAAGAGCTGGGCGTGCCCGCCACCCCGGCCGACGTCGCTGAACGCGGGCAGCAGCAGGGCTGGAGCGCCGGGTTTACCGACAAAGTGGCGGATTGGGCTGAACGGATCGCCGCCGGCGAGCGGATGGTCATCAAGCATCCGGAATTCTTTTCCACCTATATGCAGGAGGAGCTGCGCGCCCTGGTGTAATCGCCGCGCAGCCACCCCGCCTCTTCTGTTAAATGCCTTCCCCTCGGGGAAGGCATTTTTGTTACTGCCCGCGATAGCCGCCGCCCAGGGCTTTGATCAGGGTAATGTCGGTGCTTAGCCGCTGGGCCTCAATGTCCAGCAGCAACAGCTGCTGGGCGAGGACCGCCCGGCGAGCTTCTTCGGCGGCGTAGCGGCTGAGCAGGCCGCGCTGATAATGGGCGCGAGCGCTGTCGGTAGTGGTCTGCGCCGCGGTGACCTTTAGCTGCTGCAGCGCGCGCTGTTGGTTCAGATCGTTAAGCTGGCTGGAGCTGATGGCGACATCGCGCACCGCGTCCAGCACCGCCTGGTTGTACTGTTTGATCAGGATGTTGCTGGCGGTGCGCACCGACTGCAGATTAGCGTTCAGACGACCGCCGTCGAAGATTGGCAGATACAGCCCGGGCAGCAGGTTGATCTGCTGGAAAGAGGACTTAAACAGATCCCCGACGCTCAGGGCGTTATACCCCCAGAACGCTTTGATATCAAAATGAGGATAGAAGGCCGCTTTCGCCGCATCGACCTGGCTCAGGGAGGCGGTGACGTAGCCGCGCAGCGCCTGCAGGTCCGGACGGCGGGCCAGCAGCTCGAAAGAGAGCGATGGCGGCAGCGTCTCCTGGAGCGCCGGCAGCGCCACCGGATGGATCGCCGGCATGCTCTGCGCATCGGCGCCGATCAGCGCCCGCAGGGTTTCACGATACTGGGTCAGCATCCCCTCGGCGCTGATAATCTGCTGGCGAGCGGCGAGCTGCTCAGCCCGGGCATTGGCCACATCCACACTGTCTTCCACGCCGCGTTGGGTCCGGTGCTCATGGGCCGCTACCGAGAATTGGGCAATACCCTCCAGCTCCTGCAGCAGCGCGATTTTCTGGAACGTCGCCTGCATGGCGAAATAGAGCTGCGCCACGCTGCTGGCGATGTCGAGTTCAATGCCGGCGGTTTCCGCCAGCCGGGCATTTTTCTCGCCAATGGCGGCGGCGACCCGGGCGCGATCGGCTCCCCAGAGATCGATATTCAGCTGCGCCCCGACGCCAACGGTATTCAGCGTATACCAGGGACCGTTCTTATCCACCGGCAGGGAGTACGAGTAGGGCCAGCTAAAGGATTTGTCGGTGATCCGCAGGCGGTTTTGCGCCGCGACGGCGGTGGCCTGCAGGCCCATCGCCGACCGGGCGAGTTCCACCGTGGACTGCGACTGGGAGATGCGTAGCCGGGCGGCCTGCATGGTCGGCGAGTTCTGCAGCGCCCGGTTGATCAGCAGGTTGAGCTGAGGATCATCATAGGCCTCCCACCAGCGGGCTGCCGGCCAGTCGCTGTTCGCCAGGTGGATCACCTGCGCCAGCTGGGCCTGCTGCGGATTGACGATGGCGACCTGGGAAGGCTCATTCTGGATCAGCGCGCAGCCGCTGAGCAGCGTCAGCGTCAGGGTAAAGAGAGTGACCCGCAATCGCGCGGGGAAAGGAAGCATCATCATGACGTTTTAGCCTGTTGCTCAGTCGCTATCGGTGTCGGGCCCCAGTCGGGCAGGGCGGCCAGCGCGGTAGCCAGCGCCGGGCCAAAGGGGTTGCGGAGATCGGCGGCCAGCGTCCCGTCAGGCGCTGCCGCCTCCTGTTCGATACGTTCGGCGTAGCGCCGCAGCTGTTCGGCGCAGCGGGCCAGCGTCGGGTCTCCCGGCGCGGCGTTGAGCCGGTAGCCTTCGCTGAGGCGGGCGATCTCCTCGGCCTGGGCGAGGGTGGCGCGCATCGGCCAGCCTTTCGCCTGGGGCCAGGGATGGGCCCAGGTGCCCAGCGGTTCAGCGCGAACCCGATGGAGCAGCGCTTCGCTGTCGGTGAAGGCGACAAACAGAGGGGCCAGCGGCACCGCATCGTGCGGGGCGGCGAGGCAGTCCGCCAGCCGGCGATAGAGGCTGGCGAGGCGCGATTTCAGCTGCGGCGCTTCGCTGTCCGGCCAGAGATACAAATGGACAATGGAGGAGACCAGCACCCCGAGCAGGATGCCGAGCACCCGATCCCGCAGCTCGGTGAGGTTCGTCAGCGGGCCAAACCAGCTGAGGAAGGCCAGCGCAAAGGTGAAACCAATCTGGATCCCGGCGTAGGCGATACGCTCCGAGCCGGCGGCAATCCACGCCGCCAGCGCCAGCACCGGCAGAGACATCGCCAGCAGGCCCTACAGCGAATCGGTCCAGGGCTGAACAAAGACGATTAACAGCAGCGCCAGCAGGGTGGCGAGCAGCGCCCCGCCGATACGCAGCCATGTCTTTTGCATCGTGGCGCCCAGCCCGGGCTGGGCGACAATGACGCAGCTCAGCATAATGGTGTGCAGCCCTTGCCAGTCGGCAGCGGTATAGAAGACATAGCAGATTAGCGTCGCCAGCAGGGTCTTGAGCGCAAAATGGAGATAAGCCGGGTTGCGCCAGGCGTCCGGCGCCAGCAGGGGCGCCTTCTCCACCTCACCCTGCGGCAGGGCGACGGGCTCACCCTGCGCCAGCTGCTGCAGGAGGGTAGCCATCTCCTGCAGAACCGCGTGATTAATGCCACGACCGCTGAGCGCCAGGGGAGGAATGGCGCCGTCAAACTGTTCCTCGCTGAGGGCACTCTTCAGCTTCAGTACCGCCTGCGACAGCTGCTGGCGATCTTCGCTATCCGCCTCGTCTGCTTGCAGCAGCGCCGCCAGCTGATAGCAGCGCAGGGTGGCGGCCAGCCGCGAGCGCCAGGCCTGCGGTTCGGCGGCTATCTCCGGCGTGGCCCGGCTGGCCTGGGCGAACAGCGACTGCAGCTGGTTGAACTGCGCGGCGGTCTCGCCGAAGGTCGGTGGCGCTTCATCGCCAGGAGCCGTCAGCCGCCGGGCGACCTCGTGCAGCATCCCCGCCAGGCGCGCCTTAAACTGGTTGCCGGGAAAGGCCTGCTGAAAACAGGCGTTGACCAGCAAAGTGACGAGGATCGCGGTGTTAATCGCCACCCACAGCCAGAGCAGCAGCCGCACCAGGATCTCGCTCTGACTGGTCATTGACGGGAAGGTCTGAGCGTAAATCACCGCCAGCGCCACCACGAAAAAAGCCAGTCCCAGCTTACCCAGCACCCGCATCAGGTAGATGGCGCAGAAAAAGAGCGCCACGGAGGCCGCCAGGCGGATCAGCGGGTAGTCATAGGTCCACTTGATGATCAGCAGCACGCCGCCGAGCGCCACGGTGACGGTGACAAAAAAGACCGCGCTGACCAGCTTTATCATCAACACGTTAGGCTGGCTAACATAGAACACGACGATCAGCGCAACGGCCAGGAAGGGGATCTGCAGAGTCATAAACAGGGTGATGAGCACCGCGCAGCTCAGCGTCAGGCGCAGCGTGTAGCTGGCGCGTCCCGGCGCGTCGCGCAGCTCCTGGCGTAAAAAATGGGCGAGAGGAAACATCGCGTCCCCCGGCTACGGCTGCAGCACGGCGCTGGCCGAGGCGCCCATGCGGAACAGCGCCGGATCGGGATCGCTGACGGCGATTTTCACCGGGAAGCGCTGCGAGACGTGAACCCAGTTAATGCTTTTTTGGATCAGCGGCAGCCCTTCGATGACGCTCCCGCCTTCGGGCAGGACCCCGGAGCCGACCGAATCGACCACCCCGTTAAAGGTCCGGTTGTGGTTGGTCATCACGGTGATCCGCGCCGCCACGCCGGGGCGCACGTTGTTCAGATCGGTCTCGCGGAAGTTAGCGATCACATACCAGCGGTCGTCATCCAGCAGGGTAAAGACCGGCTTCAGCGCCGAGGCGTACTGGCCGACGGTGGTTTTCAGCGCCACCACCACGCCGTTGAAGGGCGCACGCACTTCGGTAAATTCCAGATGCAGTTCGGCGAGGGCGATTTGCGCCAGGATCCCGGCGCGTTGCGCCACCATAGCATCCACGCCGGTCACGGCCGCCGAGGCCTGTCTGGCCTGCAGCAGCGTGGCCTCCAGCTCCGCCCGCGCCGCTTTCTCAGCGGTGCGCGCCTGATCGAGATCTTCCTGGGAGGCAAACCCCTGCGGCACCAGCGGCTCAAGGCGGGTGCGCGTGGAGGTGGTCTGCTTGACCAGCGCTCTGGCGCGCTCGACGGCGGCCGCCACCGACTGGGCCTTATACTCCTGCGCTTTGATGGTGCGCTGGGTCAGCATGATCTGCGCGTCGAGGGTCGTCAGCCGCGCTTTCGCGTCATCGAGCATCGCCTGATAGGGACGGGGGTCGATGCGGAACAGCAGATCGCCTTTTTTCACCCGCTGGTTATCGCGAATGGGCATCTCCACGATGCGTCCGCTGACCTCGGGCACCACATCGATGGTATCGGCATAGACATAGGCGTCATTGGTCTCCGGCGAGGTTTGCAACTGCCAGATAACCAGGATCAGCGCCAGGATAGCGGCAAGGACCAGCGCCAGCAGAGGCCACTTTTTGCGTAACAGGGGAGTGCGGGAAGTTGTCATAAGCGATCAGTGAACAAAAAACAGAAACCACAGCAGCGTGGCGAACAGGAACATCAGCGCGACATAGCTGAAGACCAGAGGAGAAAAGCGCGGCTGCCAGCCTTTACGGGTAATCAGGATATGGCAGGGGATCAGTAAAAACGCACCGCCCAATAAGCAGAAAAACCAGCCGGGGAACGCGGCGCCCAATACCGGGATCGCGGGCGAAAGTGAGCAGCCAGAAAGCGGCAAGACGAGCAGTAACCGCGCCGGGCGGGCGATGGTGGCAATATGATTCAATAGAGCATCCCTGAGTGATCATACCAGTGTGTGATGAGTGTAATCGCCTCGTTGCGGGAATGAAAGTCAACGGATCGCCGACTGCGGGATCCTTACCCGATGGGAAAGCATGATGTGAGGCGCCAATTCCCACGCTTACGCGTAGTCAGCCGCGACGTGTAGGACTATGCTTAGCCTGAAACATAAAAAAAGAACGAGGCAATGTCATGGATAAGGAATTACTGGAAGCGGGCTACCGGGCCTACACCGGAGAGAAAATCGACGTCTACTTTAATACGGCGATCTGTCAGCATTCGGGGAACTGCGTGCGCGGCAGCGCGAAGCTTTTTAACCTGAAGCGTAAACCGTGGATTATCCCGGATGAAGTGGATGTGGCGACGGTGGTAAAAGTGATCGATACCTGCCCGAGCGGCGCCCTGCACTATCGTCATAAATAAGCGAGGAGAAGATGGAAATACTGGAAGGGCACAACAAGTTTTATGTTAACGACGCGCAGGGAAACCAGGTGGCGGAAATTGTTTTTGTTCCCACCGGGGAACACCTCAGTATTATCGAACATACCGATGTTGATCCCAGCCTGAAAGGCCAGGGCGTGGGGAAACAGCTGGTGGCGAAGGTGGTGGAAAAAATGCGCCAGGAGCAGCGGAAGATCATTCCTCTCTGCCCGTTTGCCAAACATGAATTCGATAACACCCGCGAATACGACGATATTCGCGCCTGACGTACCGGCACCGGTGCCAACCGGTGCGCTTTTCTCGCGCCATCAACGATCCGCCGGATCGCGCTGATGGGAAAAGCGGCGGATCAGATCCGGGAGATGCTCGCGCCGCATCGGCGGTGAAAACAGATAGCCCTGGAAACGGTCAATACCCAGCGATTTTAACTGCGTAAACTTCGCCAGCGAATCCACCCCTTCCGCCACGCAGCGGCTGCCGCTCAACTGGCAGTAGTAGGCCAGGCTTTTTATCAGCGCAAGCGCCTTCTGATCGTGCTGAGCGTCGTTGACGATACTCATATCCAGTTTATAGGCATTGAAGTGCGGTAATGACTCCAATTTACTGATAGTGTTTTATGTTCAGATAGTGCCCGATGACTTTGTCATGCAGCTCCACCGATTTTGAGAACGACAGGGACTTCCTGCCCAGCCTTGCCAGATGCTGTCTCAGAT
>OGRX01000370.1_pt1 | contig 19835 bp, 16 predicted proteins | sample 1573761 | NCBI WGS metagenome assembly OGRX01 (sample SAMN03295852, study PRJEB24534) | human gut metagenome | isolation source: fecal sample 2 from infant 8 | host: Homo sapiens | place: USA: Pittsburgh, PA | collected 2014-07
TGATACGCACCATGCTGGAGAGCAGAATACTGCGGTTGGTGTAGAGCAGCGTCGCTGCACGGCCCAGCTCGGCGAATTTTTCCCGGGTGGAGAGAGTCTGCATATGCCGTGGCGTTTCCACCTTACGCATAGAGACCAGCGCAATGATCCCGCCGGTTACGCAAAACGCCAGCGCCAGCCACAGGGTGCCCATCTCCCCGATGTGCGGAATGGTAAAGCTCGGAATGTAGCTGCCGAACACGCCGATGCCGATAGAGTAAACCGCCCAGAACCAGCCCAGCGCCGCGCTGGTACTGTCGCTGCGAACGTTATGCACAATGGCGACGATAAAGGCATAGAGGAACAGCGGATAGGCCAGGCCGCGGATCCCGTAGAACAGCAGAATTAATGCGTAATTTGCCTGACCCAGACCAAAAACGAGAAACAGGACGTGGAAAACGCACCACAGGACGAAGCCAATCAGCATGGTTTTTTGCGGGGTGATGATTTCAGCCACCACGCCGGAAATCCATGCGGAGAGCGCCGCCGCGAGACCGTAGAGCGTGAAGGCGAAAGAGGCTTCAGCAGGCGTGAAGCCCAGCGCCTTAATATAGTGCGACAGGAATGCCAGCTCGAAACCATCGCCCGTCATAAAGACCGCGATAGCGATATACCCCCAGACCAGACTCAGGGGTAATCCCAGCCATTGTTTGTTATTTAACGACATATTGACCTCGTTTTTAGGGTACAGGGAACCGCTCCGGCAGCATCGCCGGAGGGTCTTTGCCACAGAATTATGGGTTTCGGTAGTTCAGGTCGTTTTGGTAAAGCGCGTTAAACTGCTGGTAACGCGTCATCAGCGCACGGTGGCGCGCCGGATCGCTGCGCCAGGTTTTATAGACTTCAGGTTTTTCGCACACGGAAGCCAGCGGCTTACCGGCTGCGAGACAGGCCAGCCGTGCAGCCCCCAGCGCACCGCCGGTTTCGCCGCCCTTATGCGTCACCACCGGCATCGCCAGAATATCGGCCAGCAGCTGGGCCCAGAAGGGGCTCCGCGCCCCGCCGCCGACGAGGGAGCACTGTTCAATCTGCGTGCCGCTCTCCTGCAACACGCGAAGGCCATCGGCAATACCGAAGCTGACGCCTTCCAGCACCGCATACCCCATCAGCGCACACTGGCTGGAGTGCGTTAGCCCCCAGAACATGCCCCGTGCACAGGGATCGTTATGCGGCGTACGTTCCCCGGAAAGGTACGGCAGGAACATCGGCGCGCTCGCTTTCTCCGCATCGCTTAGCTGGGCGATCTCCTCAAGCAATGCCAGCTCCGTGACGCCCACCAGACGGCAAAACCACTGTAGACAACTGGCGGCGCTTAACATCACGCTCATCTGATGCCACAGGTTTGGCAGCACGTGACAGAACGCGTGCACGGCAGACTGGGGTGCCGGACGGTAGGCATCTGTGACCACAAACAGCACGCCGGAGGTGCCCAGCGAAATAAACGCATCGCCCGGCGAAACGGCCCCAACCCCTATCGCGCTGACGGCGTTATCTCCCCCGCCGCCGGCAACGATAACCGAGGGGTTGAGACCCCACCGCTGCGCTACCGCAGGTTCGAGTAGCGCCGAGACCTCACACCCTTCCACCAGCGCAGGCATGGCGGCACGCGACAGCCCACATTTTTCCAGCAGTGCATCCGACCAGTCTCGTTTTCCCACATCCAGCCACAGCGTCCCTGCCGAGTCCGACATATCAGAGATTTTTTTTCCGGTCATTTTGAAGCGCAGATAATCCTTCGGCAGCAGCACGGTGGCGAGACGGCTGAAGTTCTGCGGCTCATGACGGCGCACCCAGAGCAGCTTTGGTGCCGTAAACCCCGGCATTGCCAGGTTCCCCGCCACCTGGTGCAGCTCGGGCGCCATCTCTTCCAGCTCTGCGCACTCCTGCGCGCAGCGGGTGTCATTCCACAGGATGGCCGGACGCAGGGGTTCACCCGCGGCATCCAGCAGTACCGCACCGTGCATCTGTCCGGAAAGGCCAATGGCTTTTATCGCCTGCCAGTGGTGGCCGCACTTCTCCCGGAGGGTGGCAATCAGGTATTCGGTTGCCTCCCACCAGGCTTCCGGCGATTGTTCAGACCAGTGCGGCTTCGGACGCTGTATCGTCAGCGGCGCGCTATGGGTGGCGACAACGCCGTTGTTTTCGTCAATGACCAGCGCCTTTACTTCTGATGTGCCAAGATCGATGCCCAGATACATACCCACCTCTCACTTAATCAGCGCGTAGACGTCAGCGATTTTTTCACGCAGAAGCGCGGCAAAATCTTCCCGGCCGGTCAGATCGCCAAACAGGGCGGTATCGCTGGCATATCGGGCTATCGGATCGTCCGATTCGAACATCGCATGTACCGCAGAGGCGTTGAGGATACCGTCCTGGTATTCATACGGCAGCTTGCCGTGATGCCACTGCTCCATATAGACGTAGAACAGCGCAGGCAGCATAGCGGTAGCGTCAGGACGTACGCCGCGCTGGTAACATTCACGCAGCGTTGGGGCGATCATCGCCGGGATCTTCGAGAACCCGTCGGCCGCGACGCGCTGGTTGGTGTCCTGAATCCAGGGGTTGGTAAAACGCTTAAGCACCACGTCGCGGTAGGCTGGCAGATCGATGCCATTATCTCCCAGGCAGGGAATGACATCTTCCGTCACGTAGCGGTCGGCAATCTTGTAGATAAATTCTGTCTGCGTGCTTTCGTGGATATACTGCTGCCCGACCAGAGTACCCGCCCAGGCGATACAGCTATGGGAGGCATTGAGGATGCGGATCTTCGCCTCTTCATAAGGGATGACGGATCCCACCAGCTCCACGCCCACCGTTTCCAGCGCGGGACGAACGTCGCGGAAATTGTCTTCAACCACCCACTGAATAAAGCGTTCCCCCATAACCGGGGCGTTATCGTCTATGCCCGTCCGGGCCTTAATGCGCGCCGGGAGATCGGCCGCCGGACGCGGTGTGATGCGATCCACCATGGTATTCGGACAGGTCGCATTAGCACTCAGCCAGTCGATGACCCTCTGTTTGCCGCTGAGGGTTAAGAATTCAATCAACCCGTCGTGGAAGCGCTCGCCGTTATGCCGCACGTTGTCACAGTTAAGCAAGGTTACCGGACCCGCTCCGTTCGCCATACGCGCTTCGAGGATGCGGGCAATTGTCCCGTAGATGGTTTTACAGCCGCCCTTAATATCGCTCGCCAGATCGGCATTGGCCACATCCAGCCTGTGGCTGGTATCCAGATAGTAGCCCCCCTCCGTCACGGTAAACGCGATGACCCGAGTCTGCGGGTTCGCCCCTTCGGCAATCAGCGGCTGCAAATCCGCCTGCCACGGGATCAGCGTCTGAATCGAGGCGATCTCTTCATAGTCTCTCTCGCCTTCCGGGCTGACGGTCTCCAGTACATATCGCCCCTTCTGCGCGGCCAGCGCCTGCACCACATGTTCAGCATCGTTGCGTATGTTGCCCGCAGCGATGTGCCAGCGCGTATCGCCGCCGGCAATCAGGCGGTGCAGATACCACGCCTGATGCGCACGATGAAAAGACCCCAGCCCAATATGTAGCCATGTGTATTTCTCGGTCATTGTTCTGTTCTCCAGTGAGGTTATGGCTGAACTGTATATGATCATTTGATTAAAATAAGAGCTACAGATCACAAAAGAACAAATGACCATTCAAATAACAAATGACCAATAAAGAGCAAACTGCTTGCCTCAGCGCGGAGCACCCGCCAGAATGACAGACAATTGTTGTGGGTGTTGACCGCCCTCAACCCCACTCTTGAGGCAGGGAAACGTGAGCAAAGAAGATGACATCAGGCTCGATCAAAAAGTGCGGGCGGCATGGATGTATTACATCGCCGGGCTTAATCAAAGCGAAATTGCCAGCCAGCTCGGCACATCAAGACCGGTGGTGCAGCGGCTGATTGCCGCCGCGAAAGAGGAAGGCATTGTCTCGATTGGGCTTCATCACCCTGTCGCTAACTGCCTCGATTATGCGCAACTTCTCGCGGAAAAATATCACCTGACCCACTGCAACATTGTGCCCGTCTACCGCAATGAAAGCGCGCTGGATAGCGTGACGTTTGGCTGTTATCAGCTGATGGCCCGCTACCTGCAAGGTGATAAACCCACGGTTGTCGGAATTGGCTCCGGACTGACGCTAAAAAAAACCATCAAGCGTATCGATTTTGACAGCCACAACACCCGCTGTGTCGCCCTGATCAGCGCCATGAACGAGCACGGGCAATGTAACTATTACGATGATGTGCCGTTGCTGCTGGCGCGTAAAATTCAGGGAAAATATTACCAGTGGCCGGCGCCGCGCTATGCTCAGTCCAGCGAGGAGCATGAGATGTGGTGCTCAAACCGCCTGTTCCGTAACGTCTGCGCCGTGGCGGATGCAGCCGATGTGATTTTTGTCGGCATCGGGGCGCTGGGCAGGCAGAGCCCTATCTTCAAAGACGGGTTTATCGATGAGGCACAGCTGGAAGAGTTGACCCAGCGCGGTGGCGTTGGCGAAATACTCGGACGCTTTATCGATGCCGACGGCAAGGTCATCGACAGCCAGATTAATCGCTTTATTACCAGCTACGATATTCGCCAGAGCCAGTGTCCACGTATTGCGGCCGCCTGCGGCGAGGATAAACGCCCGGCGATCCTTGCCGCCCTCAAAGGCGGCTGGGTAAACGGTCTGGTGACGGATGAACAGACCGCGCGCTGGCTGCTGACGCGTCAGGGCTAGGCCGTGACGCTCTGGCTGCCAATCAGTTCCGGTGGGATCTCAATACGCCTGACCGAGGTATCACCGGAATCGAGAATTTCAAATACCTTCTCCAGCATCGCCGGGACGTCCTGGCGCACCATGTCGATATCATGTCCCAGCATAGAGACAAATGGGTCCCAGTCAAAACAACCCATCGGCGGCTGATTTTGGCCGGTCTGCCCGTATTGGGCCAGCCAACGTACCACCCCCTCCAGCGAAATGGTCGAATTGACAAACAGCCCCTTTAGCGCCGTCGATGGCGACGGGAAGGTGGCTCTGAGCTGCTCCTCCACGCGCGATGACGAGTACCCGGTGACCAGCAGCTGCTGTTCCGGAACGGTCAGCCCATGGGCCTGATGGGCATCAAGGAACCCGCGCAGGCGCTCTGCGGTGTTGTTATCACTCCGGCGTCCGCCAACGAAGGTCAGCGGAGCCAGCGAACCAAACCGTTTAAAGCTGCTGGCGAGGATCCGCTCTGTCAGCATCTTCGCGCCGCCGTAGTTATCCGAAATGATAGAGGGCGCCAGGGTACCCGGCAGATCAAGATTTAGCGTAGGTACGCCCGCCTGATGACAGAGTTCAGCAATTTTGTCCGGGTGTGTCGCCCCCGTGGCAATGACCCAGTCAACCTGCCAGGAGAGCATGGCACGGGCGGCATCCAGCTCGAGTTCCGGCTGTCGGCGTGTGCAGGTAATAATCGGCAACAGCCCTCTGGCACGCGCCATCTCTTCGAATTTTTCCGCTATAGAGCCGAAATAGCGGTTGTCATATTTCGGCACAATCATGCCGATAACGTTCGATTTCTTGCTGCGCAGCAGGCTTGCCTGACGGTTAACCGCGTAGCCCTGCTCTTGTGCAATGCGGGTTACCTTCTCTGCCAGGCTGGCGCTGATGCGGCGTTTCTTCCAGTTGCCATTCAAAATAGCACTCACCGCGCTGGCAGAAACGCCGGTGAGTTCCGCCAGATCGTAAATGGTCGTTTTCTTCGTTTTCTCAACGCGCGTCACAAAATCGCCTCTTCATTTTGAATGTCTCTTGCTGGAGAAATAAGCAAGTGCTAGATCTGCTTCATCGATTGAGCAGTTTGCTTCACGCGTCAGTCAGAACCCCCGTTCTTCACGCGAAAGCAGACACACCCTAAAAATCATCTCTGCATAAAGGATTATAAAATGAATCACTCTGTCCCCTCCATGAATAGTTCCCTTCAGGGCAAAGTCGCTGCTATCACTGGCGCCGCCTCAGGTATTGGCCTGGAGTGTGCAAAAACGCTGCTCGGCGCTGGCGCTAAGGTGGTGTTAATCGACCGGGAAGGCGAAAAGCTTCAGCGCCTTGTCGCCGAGCTGGGCGAGAACGCGTTTGCCCTGCAAATCGATCTGTTCAAACCCGAGCAAGTCGACGCGATGCTGAGCGACATTGTCGGCCTCGCCGGCGGCCTGGATATTTTCCACGCCAATGCAGGCGCCTACATCGGCGGGCCGGTTGCTGAAGGCGACCCGGACGTCTGGGATCGCGTACTGAACCTGAATATCAACGCCGCCTTCCGCTGCGTTCGCGCCGTACTGCCGCATATGATTGCGCAGAAGTCAGGCGATATTATCTTCACCAGCTCCATTGCGGGCGTGGTGCCGGTTATCTGGGAGCCGATCTACACCGCGTCCAAATTTGCCGTTCAGGCGTTCGTGCATACCACCCGTCGTCAGGTCGCGGAACATGGCGTACGCGTCGGAGCCGTTCTGCCTGGGCCGGTAGTGACGGCTCTGCTCGACGACTGGCCGCAGGCCAAAATGGATGAAGCGCTGGCAAACGGCAGCCTGATGCAGCCGATTGAAGTCGCAGAATCGGTGTTGTTCATGGTGACCCGTTCGAAGAACGTTACCGTCCGGGATCTGGTGATTCTGCCTAACAGCGTCGATCTTTAAGGGCCGTAAGGATGAAGAGTACACCAGAAACCGTTATCGGCGTAGACGTCGGCTCCGGCAGCGTCCGCGCGGGCATTTTTGATCTCAGCGGCAGGCTGCTTTCCCACGCGACGCAGAAAATTGCCACCGTGCACCGCAGCGGAAGCCGCGTGGAGCAGTCCAGCGCCGAGATCTGGCAGGCCGTTTGCCGCTGCATCCGCGAGGCGCTGGCGCGCTCCGGGACGACTCCGCAGAGCGTTGCCGGCATCGGGTTTGACGCCACCTGCTCGCTGGTGGTGTTGGACGACGACGGCGAACCGCTGGCGGTCAGCCCTGACGGTGAAGCGGAAAACAATATCATCGTCTGGATGGATCACCGTGCGACAGACCAGGCGGAGCGCATCAACGCCACCCATCATCCGGTGCTGGACTACGTTGGCGGGAAAATATCGCCCGAAATGGAGACGCCCAAGCTGCTGTGGCTGAAAGAAAACCACCGAGAGGTCTACGATCGCGCCTGGCAATTTTTCGATTTGGCCGATTTCCTGACCTGGCGCGCGACCGGCGATCTCACCCGTTCCATCTGTACCGTAACCTGTAAATGGACGTGGCTGGCCCATGAGAATCGCTGGGACCCGGACTATTTCCGCACCGTTGGCCTGGACGAGCTAGCCGGAGAAGATTTTGTCCGCATAGGGCAGCATATTGCCGCCCCCGGCACCCCTTGCGGCGAGGGCTTAACGGAGCAGGCCGCGCGTGAGATGGGCTTGCTGCCAGGCACGCCGGTGGCGGTAGGGTTAATTGATGCCCACGCTGGCGGCATCGGGACGTTGGGCGTTGGCGGCGGCGCGCTGAACAATCTCGCGTATGTTTTTGGCACCTCATCGTGCACCATGACCAGCGCCGAGAGCGCCGTTTTTGTGCCCGGCGTCTGGGGGCCTTATTTTAGCGCGATGGTACCTGGGCTGTGGCTGATTGAGGGCGGACAAAGCGCCGCGGGTGCCGCTATCGATCGGTTATTAAGTTTCCATCCTGCCGCACCGCAAGCGCGCCAGCTGGCACAGGAGTCAGACCTGCCGCTGCCGGTTTACCTGGCGGACCGGCTTTTACAGACCTTCGCCACCGCCTCAGAGGCGGTGAACCTGGCAGCAGGACTGCACGTGGTACCCGAATTTCTGGGTAACCGCGCGCCCTTTGCCGATCCCCATGCGCGGGCCACGATCTGCGGGCTGGGCATGGAGAACGATATCAATAACCTGATGGCACTGTATGTGGCCGGTCTGTGTGGTATCGGTTACGGTTTGCGACAAATCATTGACGCCCAGCGTGAATGCGGCGTACAGACCGAAAATATCGTTATCAGCGGCGGCGCGGGCCAGCACCCTTTCGTCCGCCAGCTGCTGGCAGATACCTGCGGGCTGCCGGTGTTAGCGACCCAATGCAGCGAACCGGTATTACTGGGTTCGGCCATTCTCGGGGCGGTGGCGGGAAATATAGCGCCTTCAGTGACCGATGCCATGAAACAATTTACCCACGTGGATAAATATTTCTATCCGCAAGCGAACTTTCAGTCCCTTCATCTGCGTCGATACGAGGCTTATAAGCAGTTACAACAGACTGCGACAGTAATCAGAGAATAAATACACGTCAGTATATTTAGAGAAAAAGACAATAAGAAAACTCACGCCGGAATATTTCCGGTGTGGGCTTACCTGTACGCTACAAACGAGGTCAATATGTCCGAAATAAATAAACAGTGGCTGGGATTGCCGCTGAACCTGCTATGGGGATATCTGGCGATCGCGGTCTTTATGACGGGTGACGGTTTCGAGCTGGCATTCCTGTCGCACTATATTAAATCACTGGGCTTCACGCCTGCTGAAGCCTCTTTCGCCTTCACGCTTTACGGTCTCGCGGCGGCGCTCTCCGCGTGGATTTCCGGCGTGGTGGCTGAAATCATCACCCCGCAAAAAACCATGCTGATTGGCTTCGTCCTGTGGTGCGTTTTCCACGTCCTGTTTCTCGTTTTTGGTCTGGGTCAGGCAAATTACGCATTAATGCTGCTGTTCTATGGGATCCGCGGTCTGGCCTACCCGTTATTTTTGTACGCCTTCATCGTGGTCATTATTCATAATGTGCGTAGCGATAAATCCAGCTCGGCGCTGGGCTGGTACTGGGCGGTTTATTCCGTAGGTATTGGCGTGGCGGGCAGTTATATTCCGAGCTTTACCATTCCGCACATCGGGGAGATGGGCACCCTGTGGCTGGCACTGGCGTTTTGTCTGGCGGGGGGAGTCATCGCCATGGTATCCCTGCGCAGCGTCAAAACCCCAACGCACATGCATAATCTCTCCACCCGGGAAAAATTCGCCGAGCTGGGCCGTGCGGCGACGCTGCTCTACACCAACCGCAGTATTCTGCTCTCCAGCATGGTGCGTATCATCAACACCCTCTCCCTGTTCGGGTTTGCCGTCATCATGCCGATGATGTTTGTTGACGAGCTGGGCTTCACCACCTCCGAGTGGCTTCAGGTCTGGGCGGTATTCTTCTTCACCACCATCTTCTCGAACGTCTTCTGGGGCGTGGTGGCGGAAAAAATGGGCTGGATGCGGGTGGTGCGCTGGTTTGGCTGTATCGGGATGGCGCTCTCGAGCCTGGCGTTTTACTACATTCCGCAGCACTTCGGGCATAACTTTGCCATGGCGCTGGTCCCGGCCATCGCGCTGGGGATTTTTGTGGCGGCCTTCGTACCGATGGCGGCGGTGTTCCCGGCGCTGGAGCCGCGGCACAAGGGGGCGGCGATTTCGGTGTATAACCTGTCAGCCGGCCTGTCTAACTTCCTTGCGCCGGCGATTGCCGTGGTGCTGCTGCCCTGGTTCAGCACGCTCGGCGTGGTCATCGCCTATACGGTGCTTTATCTGCTGGCTTTTGTTCTGTGTGCCTTTATCCGCGTCACGCAGCCGGGCTCAGAAAAAGCAAATAGCAGCAAGAGAGGGATGGCGGGTCTGCTGAATACTCCTCATCCTGAAACGCTGAAGGAGTAAGCGAGAGAACTTTCCTGCCGGGTCACGCTTATCCCGGCAGGAAGATGCGTGCGATTAGGCAATCGTCACTTTATTGTCCAGATAGACATCCTGAACCGCATTAATCAGCTTCACGCCGTCGGCCATGGATTTTTTAAACGCCTTGCGGCCCAGGATCAGCCCCATTCCGCCGGCGCGTTTGTTAATCACCGCCGTGCGCACCGCGTCGGTCAGATCGGTTTCACCGCCTGCTGCACCGCCGGAGTTAATCAGCCCGGCGCGGCCCATGTAGCAGTTAGCCAGTTGGTAGCGCACCAGATCGATAGGGTTGTCGCTAGTCAGCTTGCTGTAGACGCGGTCGTCGGTATAGCCAAAGTTCACCGCTTTATACCCGCCGTTATTCTCGGCCATTTTCTGTTTCACGATGTCCGCGCCGATGGTTGCCGCCAGGTGATTTGCCTGACCGGTCAGATCCGCTGATACGTGGTAATCCACGCCGTCTTTCTTAAACGCGTTGTTACGCAGATAGGCCCACAATACGGTCACCATCCCCAGCTCGTGCGCGCGCTCAAACGCGGCAGAGATCTCTTCTATCTGCCGACGCGACTGCTCAGAGCCAAAATAGATAGTCGCCCCGACCGCTACCGCACCCATGTTGAACGCCTGTTCGACGCTGGCGTACAGTGTCTGGTCGTATTCGGTTGGGTAGCTCAGGGTTTCGTTGTGATTCAGCTTGACGAGGAACGGAATGCGGTGAGCATAGCGGCGGGAAACGGAGGCCAGCACGCCATACGTCGATGCCACACAGTTACAGCCCGCTTCAATCGCCAGCTCGACAATGTTTTTCGGGTCAAAGTAGAGCGGGTTAGCAGCAAACGACGCTCCCGCCGAGTGCTCTACGCCCTGGTCAACGGGCAGAATGGAGAGATACCCGGTCCCGCCCAGACGACCGGTATTGTAAAGCGTCTGCATGTTTCGCAGTACGGCAGGCGGACGGTTGTTGTCGACCATGACGCGGTCTACGTAATCATGGCCAGGCAGATAAAGCTGATCGGCTGGAATGGTCATACAACGATGCTGTAAAAGGCTGTCGGCGTCTTTGCCAAGCAGTTGCGCAATATCAGTCATAGTGATGCTCCCGTAAGTCCGACATGATGTCGGAGCGTGTGATCCAAGCCCACGTTTTTGCAGGCAGACTAAGCCTGGTACCGACTTAACCTATTTTCCACCATTTGCAACTTTTTTAAGCACAATCTGCTGGCTCGTTTCGTGTACAACATTTTTGTTACACTGATCAAACAATCGCCTTAAAGGTATTTAAAAGGTATTATCACATGGTATGTTACATGCGTACCTCTGACATGCAGGATTAAAAAATGAAAACGAAAGTCCAACTGTCATTCATGATGTTCGTTGAATGGTTTATCTGGGGCGCATGGTTTGTGCCGCTGTGGCTGTGGCTGAGTAAGAGCGGGTTTACCGCCGGGGAAATTGGCTGGTCGTACGCCTGTACCGCGATTGCCGCGATCCTCTCTCCCATCCTTGTCGGCTCGCTGACGGACCGTTTCTTCGCCGCCCAGAAAGTGCTGGCCGTGCTGATGTTCGCTGGCGCGATTCTGATGTATTTCGCAGCACAGCAAACCCAGTTCAGCACCTTCTTCCCGCTGCTGCTGGCCTACTCCCTGACCTATATGCCGACCATCGCGCTGACCAACAGCATCGCCTTTGCGAACGTCGATGACGTGGAGGCTGATTTCCCGCGCATCCGCGTGATGGGCACCATCGGCTGGATTGCCTCCGGCCTGGCGTGCGGCTTCCTGCCGCAGATGATGGGCTATAGCGACATCTCTGACACCAATATCCCGCTGCTGATGACCGCTGCCAGCTCCCTTCTGCTTGGCGTCTTCGCGCTGTTCCTGCCGAATACCCCGCCGAAGAGTACCGGCAAGCTGGATTTCAAAGTGATGCTTGGGCTGGATGCGCTGATCCTGCTGCGCGATAAAAACTTCCTGGTGTTCTTCTTCTGCTCGTTCCTGTTCGCCATGCCGCTGGCCTTCTACTATATCTTTGCCAACGGCTATCTCACCGAAGTGGGGATGAAAAACGCCACCGGCTGGATGACCCTCGGCCAGTTCTCTGAAATCTTCTTCATGCTCGCTCTGCCATTCTTTACCAAACGCTTTGGTATTAAGAAGGTCTTGCTGCTGGGCCTGATCACCGCCGCCATTCGCTACGGTTTCTTTGTTTACGGCGGCGCCGAGCAATACTTCACCTACGCCCTGCTGTTCCTCGGCATTCTGCTGCACGGCGTAAGCTATGACTTCTATTACGTCACCGCGTACATCTACGTGGATAAAAAAGCGCCCGTGCACATGCGCAACGCGGCGCAGGGCTTGATCACGCTGTGCTGTCAGGGCTTTGGTAGCCTGCTGGGTTACCGTCTCGGCGGCGTGATGATGGAAAAAATGTTCGCATATAAAGAGCCGGTGAATGGGCTGACCTTCAACTGGGCCGGAATGTGGACGTTTGGTGCAATCATGATTGTGGTGATTGCCGTACTGTTTATGCTGTTTTTCCGCGAATCGGATAAAGAGATCACCGCAATTGAGGTGGTTGATGGCGATACCGCGCTGACACGAGGGGAAGTTAAATGAAACAAGACCGTATTCTCGGTGCTCTTTACGGGCAGGCGTTAGGGGATGCGATGGGGATGCCGTCGGAGCTGTGGCCGCGCAAGCGGGTGAAAGCGCACTTCGGCTGGATCGACCGTTTCTTACCCGGCCCGGCTGAGAATAATGCCGCCTGTTACTTTAAGCAGGCCGAATTTACGGATGATACGTCGATGGCGCTGTGCCTGGCCGACGCGATTATCGAATGCGACGGGGAAATTAACCCTGACGTTATCGGTAAGCATATTCTGGACTGGGCGCTGGATTTTGACGCGTTCAATAAGAATGTGCTCGGCCCGACCTCCAAAATTGCCCTGAACGCCATCCGTGACGGCAAGCCGGTGAGCCAGCTGGAAAACAACGGCGTCACCAACGGGGCGGCGATGCGCGCCTCCCCGCTGGGATGCCTCCTGCCAGCCACGCGTCTGGCGCACTTTGTGGAACAGGTTGCGTTAGCCTCCAGCCCGACCCATAAATCGGATCTCGCCATCGCCGGTGCGGTGGTGATCGCCTGGGCGGTTTCACGCGCTATCGACGGCGAGCGCTGGCATCACATCGCCGATGCCCTGCCGGGTATTGCCCGTGCGGCGCAGGAGGAGAACACGACCACCTTCAGCGCATCGCTTTCCGCTCGTATTGAGCTGGCCCTGAAAACCGTGCGCGAAGCCAACGGTACCGAGTCCGCCAGCGAGCAGATCTATCAGCTTATTGGCGCGGGCACGAGCACCCTTGAGTCCGTTCCGGCGGCGATTGCGATGGTCGAACTCGCGGGCACCGATCCGAACCGCTGCGCGGTGTTATGCGCCAACCTGGGCGGTGATACTGACACTATCGGCGCGATGGCAACGGCCATCTGCGGTGCGCTGCACGGTGTACAGGCCATTGATCCGGCACTCAAAAACGAACTTGATGCCGTAAACCGGCTCGATTTCGGCCACTACTGCGAAAAACTGCTGCACTTCCGGGAGCAAAGGGAGGGCGTATGAGTGCTTTTGCCCGCCGTCTCGAAACCCTTCACGCCACGCGCCCCGTAACGGTACTCGGCGCGGCGGTCATCGACGTGATTGCCGACGCCTACGCCCTGCCCTGGCGCGGGTGTGATATCGAGCTGAAGCAACAGGGAGTGAATATTGGCGGCTGCGCGCTGAATATCGCCATCGCCCTGAAGCGGCTCGGCATTGCTGCGCAAAACGCCCTTCCCGTCGGCCACGGCGTGTGGGCCGATATTATCCGTAACGCCATGGCGAAGCAGGATCTGCACAGCGCCGTGGAAGCGGAAACGGGCGATAACGGCTGGTGCCTGGCGCTGGTGGAGCCTGACGGTGAACGGACCTTTATGTCGTTTAGCGGCGTGGAGAACCAGTGGCAGCAGCGCTGGCTGGACGGGTTAAGCGTGCCGGCAGGGAGCCTGATCTCTTTGTCCGGCTACCAGCTGGCGTCCCCCAGCGGTGAGCTGCTGACGGCCTGGCTGGAAAGTCTTCAGGATGCGACGCTCTTTATCGATTTCGGTCCGCGCATCGCGGATATTCCCGACCCGCTGATGGCGCGGATCATGGCCTGCAAACCAATCGTCTCGCTCAATCGTCAGGAGGCGGAACTTGCCGCCGAATGGCTTGGCGTAAACGTGGAAGAGCTCGGCACACGGTGGCAGCAGAGGTTTGGCGCTGCGCTGATCGTACGCCATGATAAAGACGGGGCGGTCTGGTACGACGGTGACGCTTCCGGACACGTTCCGGCGTTTCCTGCTACCGTGGTCGATACCATCGGCGCGGGTGACAGCCATGCGGGAGGTACCCTTGCCGGGCTGGCCGCGGGATGGTCACTGCCAGAGGCGGTGCAGCTTGGCAATGCCGTAGCCGCCTGGGTAGTCAGCCATCGCGGTGGCGACTGCGCCCCCACGCGCGAGGTCCTACTCCTCGCACACAAAGACGTATAGGTCGCTGCGGCAGTAGCTTATGCTGTACTCAATTGGCCGGTGCTGTTGATCGAGCGCGACTTGCTTGATCACCAGCACCGGTATCTTATCGTCCATCTTGATATGCGCCTGAAACTCGCTGTCCGGCATCCGGGCGCTGACGCGGGAACGGGTGCGCTGCGGAAAGATATTCTGGCTGCGGAAGTAATCGTAAAGCGAGACGCCGATGTCGTCCGGATTGGGGATTAATCCTACCGGTACCCAGGACTCCTCTATTGATACCGCATCGTCATCCACGTAGCGGATGCGCTTAAGCAGAAATACATCGCTGTCCGGCGCAAGGGAAAGGTGGCGGGCGATCTCCTCCGGACATTTCACGACGCGTTTATTAACCCACAGCGTGTTGGGCGTTTTGCCCCGCAGCACCACCTGCTGAGAAAACCCGCGCGCCTCTTTTAGCGAATATTCAAAGATATTGTTGATTTGCGTACCGTATCCACGCGCGCGGGTGACGACGCCGGCCTCTTCCAGCGCCTGCATCGCTTTACGCACCGTAATGCGCGACACACCGGCCAGCTGGCTCAGATCGCGCTCGCCCGGCAAAATATTACCGTGCGCGAGCACGCCGCTGCGTACCGCGTTTTTAACCGTTTCGGCAAATTTCAGGTACAACGGCGTGTTGTCCGGTGCGGCAATTCGTTCCTTGAGTTGAGCAATTAACCGGGTATGCGCTTGTTCCATCTCTGTTTTTCTCTGGCATAAGGTTTTATGCCAGTATACGGCTTACCACCATGCATGAAAATGGTGAACCGGCCCAATACCGTGACCCACTTCCAGAGAATCGGCTTTTGCCAGCGCGCACGAGAGCCAGATCTTCGCCTCCTGCACCGTATCCGCCCAGTTCGCGTTTCGGGGACGCAGCGCCGCCAGCGCCGCCGAGAGCGTACATCCCGTGCCGTGGGTGTTTTTGGTCTGTACCCGCGGGGCGGTGAAACGTTGCGCGCCATCGCGGGTGAAGAGCCAGTCCGGGCTTTCTGCATCATCAAGATGACCGCCTTTCATCAGCACCGCGCTGCATCCCATCGCCAGCAGCGCATTGCCCTGCTCTTTCATCTCACGTTCGTTTTGCGCGTGTGACGCATCCAGCAGCGCGGCGGCTTCAGGGAGGTTTGGCGTGATCAGCGCCACCTGCGGCAGCAGCTTTTTACGCAGGGTGTCGACGGCAGAGGCGGAGAGCAACGGATCGCCGCTTTTGGCCAGCATCACGGTATCGAGCACCACGTTTTTTATCTGATAACGTTTGAGACGTTCAGCGACCGCTTCAACAATGTCCGCCTCTGCAAGCATGCCGATTTTGGTGGTGTCGATGCGTACATCGCTGAATACCGAATCCAGCTGTGCGGCGACAAAATCCGGCTCAATACGATATACCGACTGTACACCGCGCGTGTTTTGCGCCACCAGCGCGGTGATAACCGAGCATCCGTAAGCGCCGAGCGCAGAGAAGGTTTTCAGGTCTGCCTGGATCCCCGCTCCGCCGCTGGGATCGGTTCCCGCAATAGTCAGGGCATTAATGCGTGTCATACCAGCTCCTCCAGCGCGTAAAGCGCATCCAGAAACGCCGGGGCAAAGCTGCCGGGGCCCCGGCTGTGAGTCAGTGCAGCTGCCCCTGCGCGCTTCATAAAGCCGCAGGCTGCCGTCGCATTATCAAGCCTGTCGCCAGGCAGCGAACAGCAGGCGGCGACGACCGCCGAGAGCGCACAGCCTGTTCCCACCACGCGGGTCATCAGCGGGTCGCCGCCCGCGACCGTACGGGTTCGCTGACCATCAGTGATGTGATCCACTTCTCCTGTGACGACCACAACGGCGTGGGTCTGGCGGGCGAGCGTCTGCGCAGCGGTCAACGCGCTCGCCGCCGTATCGGTGGAATCAACCCCGCGCCCGCCCGCACTCATTCCGGCAAGGGCGAGGATTTCGGAGGCGTTTCCACGAATGGCCGCAGGTTTGAGGGACAATATTTGCTGGCAAAATCGGGTGCGATACGCCAGCGCGCCAACCGCAACCGGATCCAGAACCCAGGGCGTACCCGCGGCTACCGCGCTCTCAATGGCCCGACGCATCGACTGGGCGCGCGGCGCGGTGAGTGTACCCACGTTGATGAGCAGGGCATCGGCAAGCGCGGCAAACTGTTCCGCTTCCTCGGCTTCGATCACCATTGCCGGGGAAGCACCCAGCGCGAGCAAAACGTTGGCGGTGAAGGTCTGCACGACATCGTTGGTCATACAGTGCGTGAGCGGGGAACGGGTTCGGAATTGATGTAAAACGTGTGAGTCTAGCAGGTCAGGCTGCATGATTTCGCTCCTGCCGTGCGTGAAGAAGCGATGACCGGGTAGGCATCTGACTTCCCTACGCTGGCATTATCCAGATCAGGTAATACGGGTATTTCTCAGCCCATCAGTGATGGGGCACCCCGAGTCATGAAGATTGAATCTCTATACTTTTTGCCAGCTTAGGGGAAGTTGCTTGCTGTTGCAAGCCCGCCCTTCCGGTTATCGCTTCTTCACGCTGTACCCCATCTTGTACCTCAGTTTGTACCCCACCCCAGAAACGAAAAAAGGAGCCGCTAAGCTCCTTTGTGATATAAAACATGGCCTCATGGATTCCGAGATTCAGTTTTGCGTTCTGTTTTTCTACGTCGTTCAAAGGTGCGGATTACATCCCAGATAAATAGGAACATAAGATACCAGTAAAGTGCGGCAATCATACGCGAGTGTACTGGTTCCAGTAGGTTGTGACTGTCCTCAGAAACACTGCCATTGCTTCCGTAGCCGCTGTCTGAGTTAGCCCTTGCGCTGGATGTTCGAGTGCTGCCAAGAGAGTTTCTTTCCGCCTTCCAACGTCATAAATTGGAATACGGTCAATGCCAAGTTTTACCAAATATTTTATCAATATGTTCTCCTTGATAGTCTTGCTAATGAGTTCAAGTGTGTTCGATATTGAGCCGGAGTGAAGAACTCACGCATAAAATCAGTTTCAGACACTGCTGGGTTAAGAATCTTATTCAGCACCTGGTGTTCGTTGGCAAGTCTCACCCCTTCACCGTAGGCGTTATCGTAGAGCGTGATCTCTGCATACCATTCATTAGAGTAGGGCTGATTAGCCTTGTGACCGTGTTCAACATGCCAGACATCATAAGCAGCCATTGCAGTCGCCGTGAGAGTGTCGAGCACCTCAGAGCGTTTTACTGGGCGTTTACGTTCCAGGATTGGGAAGCCCTGCAAATGTCCAGATAAGTAGCGGTTAGCTAAATCACCTTTCCAGACAAACGAAGGATTAACCCATACCTTTAATACGCCTTTCTGGTGTTCAGCTTTATCAACCTTGATGTACTTTTTACGCTCAAGACCCGATAAAACACGGTTGAGATGATCCGGCGTGGTGTTCAGTATTGCGCACAGATCCGCACGTGTTATAAATGCTAAGTTTCGCCTGTCAACTTCGTTACATAATGCAAATACTTTCGTGAAATTTGGCTTGGTTAATACGTCTGCGTATTCCTTAATCCCGTTATAGGTTGCATTCCCTGGAAGGTCGCCCAACTTATTAGCGTATTCACGGTGTGCCTGTTTTGAATTGGCGGTGTCTGCTGTCGAATAGCTCAAATGCAGATCCTGAACGATGCCACCATCAAGCAAATACTCTGTCGAGTCGTAGTGAAGAATTTCACCACTTTCCACTTCGACAACGTACAGAACATTATCAATAACGGTGAGTTGCTGGGATGGTCTGGAAAAAGCTGAAAGCGGGCGGTGATCGTGGTGCGGGGTATCTCTGTAAAAATAGCCGTCTTCGTATGCTTGAATCAATGTTCCTCCTTAGTTGATGTTCTCCCTTCGGTGTTGGTCATAACGGATAATTGCAGATTGAAACATTTCCATTCTGTCTGTATACCCTCTCGATTTTGCTGCTTGCATTGATGCGTAAATAACGTGGCGTTTCACTTCGCCGCTCACCAGGTCATTAAAAATCTGGTCACTGCTGTAATACTTCAATAATGGCCTCCTTCGGATTTTGGATGCAAAAAGCCCCAGGCAGTTACCCCGCCCAGGGCTGAAAAGTTCAGAAGGTTTTCTCCCCTTCTTAATATTAAGAATACCATAGTTCACTAACGTTTGTCAATACCCAAACGGTGATTTCATGAAATATTTTTGATCATTTTCAATGCGTTGCATTTTTGCTTTGCAATTAGTGCTCTTTGTACGAGGAATGGATTGTTGCTATCAATCAAAATTTGTGGTAGAAATTGCCACCAGAGAAGACAGCCGTGCCTCCCATTCACGAACACCATCTCGCCATTTCTTGAGAAAAAAAGTGAAAAATGGCGATTTTCATCCTACTTTTCCCTTTAAATACAGTCACCTACCAAATCCGCTATAATAGTAGAGAGATTCTCTCTCTGCACTGAAGTGCATCAGCACGAGACAATCAGTGATGATTGGATTGGGATGTTTGCACGTATGGTAATGTCATAGCTACCTTGCACCAGATAAACAGACAGCCTAAAGGATTCAGGGTGGTTGTTTGGTTGGTGGCTAAAGATCGGTGGATGACATTAAGCAGGAATGCCATTGGATCATTGTGGAGTGTTGTTAATGGCGGCGTAGTCGCTGTATGGCATTAAGCAAAGTTTGGGCGGAAGTAGCCCAAGAGAGAGAAAACCAATTAACTAACCTTAAGTTAGTTGGGTTTAATGGGTTTGTGTTTGGGCGCATAGCGAGCATAACAAGCATTTATACAGGAGAAGCACCTTTGATGAAGGTAACTTGTCAAAAATGATCTCTCCTGTAATGGCTATCTTTCATGCGCGGCGTGAGCCCGGCACCAAGGCCAGCGCATAACAGTATGGTTCCGGCGCTTCGCGTCGATTACCTATCAGCCCTTCACCCAACGGTAGACTGTCACCCTGCTCACTCCACACTACCCCATGCAATAACCCTGAGTTAATTCCCATCAAACTGGCGCGTAATCCGCTGGTAATTAGCCGGTAATGAATGCCGTTGTTACAGGGGGAAAGTTGCCATAGTCATCAAGATAGTAACTATCACTCTCTTTGCATAAAGCCTTGCGCTGTGCCGTTATCAGCAGAAATAATAATCAAACCGTTGTAGGCTGGTGTTAAGCACACCTGTCTTTACGTGATTTTAAACAACACTTCCTATTTTATACGGCCTCTATTCTGAATCCTGGGTGTCGAAAGTCTTTGCATACGGGCACAGCCCTTTAGTGACGTATGTGAAAACATACTGGCTGTTCTCATAGGTGCAAAGCGTCTTGCCATTCTCCGTTTTTTCCTGCTGCGGATCTGTCATTGTGATTTGCCCTGCTGCCGCCAACTGGGAAAACAGTAGTCCGGATATCACAAGCATTGATTTCATCATAAGTCTTACTCCAGTTGGCTGTTATCGCCGAATGTCACAGTGATCAGTATTTGTACAATAGCATTGTATCACCCACATCGATCGATTTTACTGATCTA
>OGRX01000402.1_pt1 | contig 18055 bp, 14 predicted proteins | sample 1573761 | NCBI WGS metagenome assembly OGRX01 (sample SAMN03295852, study PRJEB24534) | human gut metagenome | isolation source: fecal sample 2 from infant 8 | host: Homo sapiens | place: USA: Pittsburgh, PA | collected 2014-07
AAATCGATTTCTACGACATAAGGCACATTAAAATTCATAACTTTTTGAAATGGTCTGCAGTAGAAACTGTAGAAGATCCTTTTATAGATGTAGAATTTTCAGAATTAACCGAAGAAGAAAGTAAAACAATTGATGATTTCATTAACGACTATTACAGTGATGGAGATTTTTATGAAAACATATGATTACCAAGGTAAACTAATCAAAGAAGATACTACTACAACTAGTATTGCCTATGTGCAGTGCTCGTGTGGCTGTCTTGCAAGTAGAGTGTCGAGTGATTTAGACAAGTATAAATGCTCGTTATGTAAACGAATATACACGATTAAGAAGAATTCTATAATGCGGAATCATAAATTATAATATAAAAAAAGAGAGTATATTAAATACTCTCTTTTTTAGGTATACCAGTATACTGGTATACCTAAGTTAAACTTACTACTTCTTTAAAAGTTCAATTTGTGTGTTATACATAGAATTGAATGCTTCTTGTTGGCGAGTAGAAAATTTTGTGTTTACATAATTATCTAGCAAGAGGTTCAAAATATCATTTACTGTGGCTTTGGGCATGTTTTCTAAATCACCAAGAAAGGGTTTTAAAGTGTTTATTTTAAGATTGACTGAAGGAGATATTTTTTGAGTCATAGTAGCTTTATATCGTCGATCTACTGTAGAAGGCTTAACATCACTATTATCTGTGCTTGTTTTTTTAGATACTGATGTAGGTTTTGTAGCAAAATTATTTGTAGTATCTCTTGAAAAATTATCATTTCCTTTAACACTAACATGTTTTTCTTCTAAAGAAGATTTTTTCTTCTTAGTTTTGATAATAGGTTCGAAACTATTACTCATATTTTATCCCTCCAATTCTTCTAGTACTAGTTGATGTTGATCTAATTCATTTAATACGTCAATAAATACCTTATGCGCTTTAACGTCCCAACCGTCTGCTTTACCTGTGTAATTATGACTAATTTTAATTCCCTCAACATCGTAGACTTTTAAACGTTCTTGATATTTTACAACAGTGTTTAATACATTTCCTCCATATAATTCTTTTGCTTGTTCTAATACTTTATTGTCTACCCTACCCCCAGGACGCAACATACAAGGAATTATACCTAAGACCTGTAAATCATTATCGTATGTGTCAGCTAAGTATTGCATATAAGCGATATATGTTTGAGCACCGTCTAAAGATAACTCTTGTGTTTGAAGAACAATAATACAGTAATCTGCTGCAAGCATTGCATTATCACTAAAATCTGAAATAGTTGGTGGAACGTCAATATAAATTGCGTCATATTTCTCTTTAAGGGGTTTTAATAATGTATTTAAGTAATTTATTTGGTCAAATTCGTTAGACGGAAATTTTGTCATTAAAATTTTGGTGAGATTTCTAAAAGCAGTGTTAGCTGGAATGAGATCAAGGTTTTCTGAGATATTGGTGATTGCTGGTTCAAGACTACCTTCTTGAAAAGCTTCAGTAACAGTATAAGTGATTTCGTCTAAATCTCCCGTCTTAGCTAATACTCTAGTAGCGTTTCCTTGAGGGTCTAGATCAATTACTAACGTTTTTCGTCCTAAGTGTAGTGCACTTTCATATGCAAGCATGGTTACTGTTTTAGTTTTACCAACCCCACCTTTAAAATTTCCAATAACATATACTTTTCCCATTGACAACTCCTCCTTAGTATACTTTTGATAACTTAAAAAAAGTATACCACCGCTATTTTTAATTGTCAATAAAAATTATTTCAAAAGTATACTGGAGTAAAAGTATACTGGTATACCAAGATACTAAAGCTAAGTATACTGGAAGAAAAGTATACTAGTATACTGGTATACTTTTCTTTAGCAAACCTTTTAACAAGCAAGATTTCTAAAGTATACTGGTATACCTTTGAATAAAAGTTTAAGTATACCAGTATACTGTCATGATGAAAGCAATAGTATACCAGTATACTTACAATCATATTTTGGAGTATACTGGTATACTATTGCTAAAGAAAATAAAAAATAATGATTTACAAATTTAATTATGTACGGTATTTTTTAAGAGTATTGAATTTATAAATATTAAGATAAAAAAATAGAGACGGTAACTTACTTGATCGCCAAATCAAATAAGTTACAGAATCAAAAATGTACACCCATTTTCAATTCTTTTGCGTCCCTGGATGATAAACTACCACTACTAGTTTATCAGTATATTTGTAGAATTAGAGAGTTAGCCCTCTCTTTTCTTGGCAATTATACCATAGGATGAGCGATATATCAACGTTTTCAAGCATATTTCAGTGTGTAATTTAACTGATAATAAAGAGAAAAAACGATGTTTCAAGAGAGTGGTGGTACTGGCGTACTGCTACTCTCTTTTTGTATATAAAAATTCAAGTAAGGCGGTGAGAAGATGAAAGTTTCTGACGTTATTTCAGTTATTTTAAAAAGTGGCATTCGTGAATACAAGTATTTAAACAGCAAAATTAAACCAATCGGCTATAAAGCTGAAGGGAAAAAAGGTGCTATTTTTGGGTTTAGATCAAAGGAGTTAATGACGGAATCTCGTGGAATCGTTCTTACTTCTCAAGAAGCCTTATCTGAAAATGAAGATAAATTTACGCATTGGACCCCTAATGTGTATAGTTATGGTGCATATGCTGATGATAATAGAACTATTGTTAAAGGCCACAACGAAAGAAACTTGCAACAAATCAACACGTTTATAATCGATTTTGATCGCTTAACAGGTGAAAAATTAGATTCTCAAATGATTCTCGATGCAGCAATTGATCTGGAATTAATGCCAACCCTTATCTTGGAAACACCAGGAGGTTTTCAAGCATACTTTATTCTTGAAAATGCCTGGTATATTTCGTCAAAAAATAATTATCAGTCAATCGAAGTGGCCAAAAGAGTATCCGAGAATTTAAGAAAAGCATTTGCTGAAGTATTGCCTTCGGTCGATTTGGGGTGCAACCATTTTGGTATTGCACGTATTCCTAGAACAGACAATGTAGTCTATTACTACCCAGAACTGACATATGATATTCAAAAACTAATTCAATGGTCTATGAAGTTTGAGCCAAAAAGAGCATACAAAAAACCAAATCTTAATGTTGTTGCTGTAAAGATGAATCAGATCAAAGAGCAGTGGGTTAAAGTTTTAATTGATAATCCGCAAGTCGTCGGAACTAAAGGAAAGCTAGGACGAAACAATGTAATTTTTACTTTATCTTTGGCTTACTATGCGTCAAAAATTGAACAAGAACGCTGTTTTGATGATATGGATGTATTCAATAGTTCTTTAAATTATCCTCTATCAGTTTCAGAAGTAAAGAGAATTGTTAAGAGTGCTTACTCAGGTAAATATAAAGGCGCAAGCAAAACTTATGTGCAAGAACTAGTGTCAAATTGGGGATTAGAATCGTTGTCTGAGGAAAAAATGTTTACACAGCAAAGAAATACTTGGTACAAATTTAAGAAGGAACGTCATAAAAGAAAAAATTCTCACCTTTCTGAATGGAAAAAAGATATCTTAGATTACCTTGAAACCCAGTGTTATAGAAATCGACCTGAAGTTAGTATGAAGAAAACAGATTTGCAAGCGGCTATTACTTTCAACGGCCAATCGATTCCTAAAAGATCACTTGATCGTGCGTTAAAAGAATTAATAGCCGAAGGTAAATTATTTGTACAAATAAAAGCCGGTAGAGGTGGGGGACTAGTAGTTGCTACTCGGAAAGCATTAATTCGTACAGTTATTCAAGTGAAACAGCAAGTCAAATACGCTTATAAACAGGGTATTAAGACATTCTTTAAAGAAGCTGATATGTTAGCAAGACTGTTTGAACAAACTGATAAAAACAGTCGAAGAGCCAGAGAATACAAGCAATTAAAACTATGGAACACTGGATAAATTTAAACATGTCAACTGCCAATACATTGTATTTCTTTTATACTTAACAGCTATATAATTTTTGTATTATTTTTTTTAGTTATTTGTTAAAATTATTTTATACAAGCTTTATTATTTGGTTAGTAACTTTTAACAAGGGAGGGTGATAAAAATGAAGAAGTACAAAAAGTTTTGTTTTTTAGGTGTTGGATTATTACCTTTGGTTTTAGCTAGTTGTAGTACAAATACTGCTACAAAAGATTCACAAGATATAACCGAAAAAAAAGTAGAGCAGGTAGCGACTTTGACTGCAGGGACACCTGTTCAAAGTTTAGATCCAGCAACTGCTGTTGATCAAACAAGTATAACTTTATTATCAAACTTGATGGAAGGTTTATATCGATTAGATGAAAAAAATCAACCGCAACCAGCAATTGCAGCTGGGCAACCAAAAGTGACGAATAATGGCAAAACATATACTATTGTGATTAGAGATGGTGCTAAGTGGGTTGATGGTACACATATAACTGCCAGTGATTTTGTGGTTGCGTGGCAAAGAGTTGTAGATCCTAAAACAGCTTCTCCAAATGTGGAATTGTTTTCTGCTATAAAAAATGCCAAAGAAATTGCTTCAGGAAAACAAGCAAAAGATACTTTAGCAGTCAAAAGTATTGGTGAGAAAATATTAGAAATTGAATTAGTTGAACCAACACCTTATTTTACTGATCTGTTATCCTTAACGGCTTACTATCCAGTACAGCAGAAAGCAATTAAAGAGTATGGCAAAGACTATGGTACTTCTAAAAAAGCAATCGTAACAAATGGGGCATTTAACTTAACAAATTTAGAGGGGGTAGGGACTTCCGATAAGTGGACGATTTCTAAAAATAAAGAGTACTGGGATCAAAAAGATGTCTCTATGGATAAAATTAACTTCCAAGTCGTCAAAGAAATTAATACAGGAATAAATTTGTATAATGATGGACAATTAGATGATGCACCTTTAGCTGGGGAGTATGCAAAACAATACAAGAAAGATAAAGAATATTCAACAACATTAATGGCCAATACAATGTTTTTAGAAATGAACCAAACTGGGGACAATATACTTTTACAAAACAAAAATGTTCGAAAAGCGATTAGCTATGCAATCGATCGGGAAAGTCTAGTTAAAAAATTACTAGATAATGGGTCCGTTGCTTCTGTTGGCGTAGTACCAAAAGAAATGGCCTTTAATCCGGTAAATAAAAAAGATTTTGCTAATGAAAAATTAGTTGAATTTAACAAAAAACAAGCAGAAGAGTATTGGGATAAGGCTAAAAAAGAAATTGATTTATCCCAAAATATTTCTTTAGATTTACTTGTAAGTGATGGAGAGTTCGAAAAAAAGGCAGGAGAATTTCTGCAAGGACAGTTACAAGATAGCTTAGAAGGATTGAAGGTTACTGTGACGCCAATTCCTGCTAATACCTTTATAGAGCGATTAACAAAAAAGAATTTTACTTTGAGCCTAAGTGGATGGCAAGCTGATTATGCAGATCCTATTAGCTTTTTAGCAAATTTTGAAACAAATAGTCCGTTGAATCACGGCGGATATTCGAATAAAAATTATGATGAATTACTTCATGTTACTTCTTCTAAACGTTGGCAAGAATTGAAAAAAGCAGAAAAAATATTAATTGATGATATGGGTGTAGTACCAATCCTTCAGGTAGGGAATGCTAAATTACAAAAAGAAGCAATTAAAAACGTATCCATCCATTCGGTTGGAGCAAAATATGATTATAAAAAAATGAAGATTCAATAGAATGGGGATTGCTATGGATGGAGTAGAAAAATTAATTATTCAAGGTAGAACATATTATCTTGTCGGTACAAATCATATTTCAGAAGAAAGTGCGAAACTTGTAAAAAACGTTATTGATGAAGTTAGGCCAGGTTGCGTTTGTGTAGAGTTAGATCAAAAGAGATACCAAAAATATACCAGTCCTGAAGAATGGGCAAAAACAGACATTATTAAGATAATCAAACAAAACAAATTAGTAGTGTTGTTCTCTAATATTGTTTACGGTGCATTACAAAGAAAATTAGCTAAGGAAAAAGGTACTATACAGGCAGGAGAACTAATTCAAGCCTTAGAGAGTGCTGAAGACGTGGGGGCTGATATTCAATTAATTGATAGGGACATACAAGTGACTTTCAAAAGAATGTGGAGACATTTAAGTTTTACACAAAAGCCCAAATTAATAATGACTTTTTTTTCAGAATTTGAAGATGTTGAGACTGAAAGATTGGAAGATTTTTTAGAGTCAGATAGCTTTGATAATGTGTTTATACAACTTTCAAAGAAATTTCCAACTATATACAACGATATGATAACGGAAAGAGATAAAGTCATGGTAACTAATTTACAAAACTCAAAATATGAGGTGAATGTTGTTGTTGTTGGTAAAGCGCACATAAGCGGTATTAAAGAAAAATTAAAAGAAGAAAAAAATTATGATATTTCAGAATTAACAAGTATTCCTTCTAAAAAGTTGAGTAGTAAATTAATTGAGCTTATATTTCCGTTAACGATAATTTTACTACTAGCCGTATCTTTTTTTTCGGGTGTGCAAGTTGGGTTTCATCAGCTTTTAAAATGGTGGGTCTGGAATGGTGGTTTAGCAGCGATATTTACTTGCTTTGCATTGCCTAGTCCTTTAACTATTTTGACGTCTCTAATAATGGCTCCAGTAGGTGCACTGTCTCCGGTTTTGTCAGTAGGTGTTTTTTCAGCATTAGCAGAAGCAACTGTTAAAAAACCTACTGTTAGAGATTTTTTAACAGTTCAAGATGATTTTCTATCAATTAAGACTATTTACAGTAATAGACTTATAAAGATAGGGCTTGTTTTTCTTTTATCAAATTTAGGAGGAGCTATAGGTAATATTATTGGGGGAATAGGTATTTTAAACAGTTTATTTTAAAAAATCATAAGGACTACAGTCTTATTCAAACCGTAGTCCTTATGATTTTTTAGTTTATAGATCGTTAGAATAAGGCTGTGTAGCAAAAACATTTTTATCTGGATAAACAAAGTTTTCTCTTTGAGAAATAGATCTTAGTTCATTATCAAGATTTTCATAAGTGGAAATATAGCCTAGTTTTTTAAACATGTTTGCAGTTTGGACAGCTTCTAAAAAGATAGTAATATCTCTCGTTTGAAGAAAATTGGTTAGTTGTTCTAAGTAAACAATTTCTAAGTTTATAGACAGACCAATATGAAACCTAGGTATTTTCCTTAGTGATTTGAAAGTAGTTATATAGTCTAGAGCAAGAGAATACTCTTCTTGATGTAGGCACTTAGAAATTATATTACTAAGGCACTGTTGTACACTAAAATCAAAAGTAACTCCGTGTGATTCAGTAACAGGAAATAATCTATCTATTAAAAACGATATATCTTGTATATTTACGAAAAAAACCATATTACTAACCATTTCGTAATCGAAAGAATAAAAGATTTTACGTTTTTTGTACTTGTTTTTAAGCTGTCGTAAGTCTTTTTTTGAAAAATAATCTTTATCGAGATAGTTCTCCTGAATACCTAATGAAATCATGGTAATATACAAACAATAATGACCAAAACTTTTATCTTTGTCGTTTTCAATTTCCGTGAACTTCTCCAAAAAGTCTTCAGGTGAGGATAAATAATTGGGAATATCTAGTTTTTGTTTCCAGAAAGGCAATGAATCTAATTGAGTTACGTCGGACCAATATAAAATTTCTTCAGGTCGCATTGCAATTTTATCACAAATTTTTTGTAGTTGTTGTAGTGATAACTCTTTCTCGTTTTTTTCAAATCTTTGATAGCTAGCTTTGGACATTATGTTTTCATAAAAATCTGTTTGGGAATAACCAAGCTCTTCTCTAATTTCTTTGATTTTTTTTGGATTAAACAATCTCTAAAACCCCCTATAAATAGCATAATTTAGAACCCAGTTAAATATGTTTTGTTATCAAAAACAAGAAAAGTGGCTAAAAATAGCATAAAAAAGATGGATAAAATTGATTTAAAAAATATCTTATATTTATAAAAATTAGAATTTTCACTAAAAACGATTGATAAAGAATCAAGATTATGCTATTATCTATGTAAGGAGGGAATATCTTTATGAAAAACAAAAAAATATTATCTATCCTTAGTATAATTAGTGTATTAACAGTTACATTAATATCGTAAACGTCTCAAAAATTTTTAGAGTTAACAAAATAAGAACCGACTACCATAGGACTGGTAATCCTAGAGGGTAGTTAAACAATTCATGGTACGACATGAACTGTAATCGGCTCGCTCGCTGTAATTATGTTACAACAATCTATAGTATAACAATTTTTATGAATAATTTCCATATATTTCAGGATTTTTAGTTTTTCATAAAGATTTATTCCTATTAATTATTGATTGTAGAATAAGACAGCATGCGGAGAATGTATACAGTGAATGTATGTATTCTCCGCTTTTTTTGTTTTCTATTAATTTATTTAAAAAATAAAAAAACCAAGTAGCAAGCATTCTCATTTTCTAAAAATGACTCGCTTGTGGAATAATTCAATGCTTTTACGCATTGTTTGTACTGGAACTACTCGTAAGAGCCGTGCAAACAACGTGTTGCATGGCTCTTTTTCTACTTGGTTCAGAAAGTAGGTGAATCAATGATTGAACTGAAAGCAACAGATTTGAACCGTATTACGTGTCAACTGACCTTGTTTAATCGACAAAGGTTTAAATTGTACAACGGCACAACAGAACGCATTGTATATGATTTTTCAGGAAGAAATCTGTTGATCAATCCTGTGAGTTTTGAAACGGATCAAGACATGGAACATTTCTTTCGACAAGTAAAACTGATTTATTTTGATGGAAAAGTAGTCGGTTATCGCGGCTGCTCGGAACTTCCGTTAAAACTTGAATGTAGAGCGTTCCAAAAAATGGTTAAACGACAAAAGATGTTACTCAATGCACCATTCAACTATAAGGTTTTTGAAGAAAATGAATTTAGGGAATGGTGTGAGAAAATGAGAAGCTATAAGTAGTGAATTTGTTTTTTTATACTTGGTCTTTTTGTTTGTTAGTTTTAACTAACATGCGCAATTTACCAATAGCTAGGTTAGCTATCGAAAAAGGATGCAGAAAAGCACACGGACACGAAGGTGCAAACTGGCTACACGTCAACTTTTTTGCAGAATTTGGGAGATCCTTAAAAAAAGAATACTACAGGACTTATCTAGTCAATCAGCGTGTCTTTAAAGGTCTAGGTAAGGATAAACTACCTAAAGTACGGTCAGAATAAAGGCGGTACGTGATTATGGGTGTGACACAGTAACTAAAAAGATTTCGTGCGACGATCTTTTGTTTTAAAGGGAGCCAGATACTTTTTTAGAGTTTGGGGTTGCTACCGCTACAAACCCTGCGATCAGTAAAATCTGTAGAAAAATTGCTAAAAAGCTAGCAAACAAAAGGATCAAGTAAAACGAGGATATTTACCATAAAACCAATAGGAGGAAAGTAAAAATGAAGACATAGGAGTGTTTTTCTAAGGGGTCCAAGGATAATATTTTTTTAATAATGAAGGCTTTGTTACTATGTTCTTGAGGTGAGAAAATATGACAAAAAAAGTGCAAAATATCTGGCGTAAAGAAATGTTGGCATTGATGAATGAAGACGCAGACTGGTATAGGAATGAAGATACCGAGCGTTTTAAACGAATACAAGAACTTGCAAAAAAGATAGAAACAGCAAGCACCAGACAATTTTCTTCTCATATTAGCAAGGAAAGATTTGAAGCCTATCAAAAAATGGGCTTACAGTTTAAAGAGATAGCGGAAGAATTCAATATAACAACTACGGCATTACAACAATGGCGTAAAGACAATGGGTATCCCATTTACAATAAAAATAATAAGAAATGAGGAAATCAAAATGAAAAAGTTCGCAAGTGCAGGGTTAAGTATTTTAGTCGCAACAGGGGTAGCAGGTATTGGGGGAAATGAAGTACAGGCAGCGGAACAAGCGCAACCAAAAACACCTGAAAATAGTTCTACAGAACAACCAGCAGTAAAAGCTACACAAACAACGGAGCAAGCCATTACTGAAAAACAGCAACAAGTGGCTCAACAACAAGGGGTTGTCGATCAAAAACAGCAAGTTGCTGACACTGCGAAAAAAGAAAAAGACACCATTGATCAATCTGTTAAAGACCAACAAGCAGTGGTCAATCAAAACAAAGACGCATTGGATCAAAGTCAACAAGCAGTGACTGACCAACAAGCAGTTGTAGACGAAGCTAAAAAAGTCGTGGATGAAGCAACACCTTCAGCCATTGAAAAAGCCAAAGACCAAGTGGCTACGGATACACAAGCTGTTGATGACCAACAAAAAGTAGTGGATCAAGCTCAAACAGACGTTAACCAACAACAAGCTGTTGTTGATGAAAAAGCAAAAGAAACGAATGCTGCTAAAGTGCAAAATGATAAAGATCAACAAGCAGTAACAGCTGCGAAACAAGAACAAGCCAAGCTTGAAGAATTAGCGAAAAATGCGGAAGCGGAAAAAGCAAAGGCAGAAAAAGAACAAGCAGCAAAAGAAGCTGAACTGGCTAACAAACAGAAAGAAGAAGCCAAAGCTAAAGATCAAAAAACGAAGGACGATCAAGCAGTCGCAGACCAACAAACTGTTGTGACAACTAGTCAAGAGAAAGTAGCAGACGCAAAAGCAGATACAGCTGCGAAACAGGCAGACTTAACTGCGAAAGAAAGTGCTTTGAAAGACAAGCAAGCAGCAACAAAGCAAGCGCAGAATACTTTAAATAGCTCAAAAGAAGAGCTAAAAGGACATAAAGGGATTAACTTGCCCGCCAATTTCACACCTGATTATTACAAAAAATTATCTGAACAAGAAAAGCAAGCAATAGAAAAAGAAGCATTAGCATTAAATAAAGTTTTTCCTGAAAATCAAGCAGATGCGGCAAAAGCAACGGAAATGATCAATGTCAAAAATCCTACCGAAAAACAAAAGCAACAAATGAGCGATTACGTTGTAGGACTTATCAATGATGTTCGCGAAAAGCTTGGGTTACAAAAGTTGAAGATTTCTAACCAAGCTATGAAATTTGCTTGGGATGTAGCAAAATATGATAATCCCAAAGAGTTTGATCATGACGTAAATGCGATTAATCGTGCAGCAAAAGAAAATGGTTTTAAAGAATTCCCCGGACAAAACTTTTATGAAAACCTAAGTATGGGACGATTTACGACACAAGAAGGTAAAGTTTCTATGTATGACTTTGAAAAAGCAGCTCGAAATGCACTTGTAAGCATGTTGATGAACGATGGACATTCTGGCTATTCCCATTTAGATTCTTTATTAGATGCAAATGAAACAAACATGGCAGTTTCTATTTCAGGAGATTTAAATGATATTTCGGCAAAAATCCATATCATTAGCTATAATCAATCAAAATTAGTTGAAGCAAATACCTATGAAGAAGGCACTGCACCAGTCTTTAAGAGTAAAGAAACCCTTCAAAAAGAAGTAGCAACCAATCAAGAAAAATTAGCTACCGCACAACAAGTAGAATCAGATGCACAACAAGCAAGAAGTGCAAGTCAGCAAGCCTTAAATACAGCCAAAACAACACAAGCAACAGCAGAAAAAGAACTATCTGTTCATAAAGCGACATTGGCTAATCTTCAAGCAGTTGCGATTAAGAGTACGACAAACTATGAAGAAAAAGTACGACAAACTGCAACGGCAGAAAAAAGCCTTCAACAAACAAAAGATCAATTGGCAACAATCAATGAGTTAATTCAGAATCGAGCTGCTGTTTTAGAAAAAGCGAAAACAAAAGTTGCAGACGCACAAGCGATAGAACAAACGTCTGCTAAAGTGCTGAAAGAAAAACAAGAAGCCCAAAAAGCAGAAGAAAACACATTGAATAGCTTGAAGGAAGTATTAGATTTAGCAAAAGAAAACTTAAATCAAAAACAAATTGCGCTTAAAACAAGTACACGTTCATTGTCTCGTTTAGAAAATGCTCAACCAACATACGAAAAAGCATTAAACGAGTTAAATAAAGCAGAAGCGGCAGTGGTCCAAGCACAAGAAGCCTATGAAAATTCTCTGAAATCGTTGGAAGAACTTAAAGAACAACAAGCCGTTGCTACACTTGCTTATACACAAGCACAAGAAGACCTTTCTAATGCGAAGTTAGAGCTACAGCAGTACCAAGGCATATTAAGAGACTTAGAGTCACAACAAGCCGAACAGCGCCGACAAGAAGCGTTGCAAGAGCAAGTAGCAAAAGAGCAACAACGCCTTGAACGAGAAGCAAAACAAAACCAAACGTTAGTAGCAAGTGCTACTTCGGCAGATAAAACACCTGGTCTCCAACAGTTATCTTTTTCTAAACAAAAAGAACAACCAAAAGCACAAGCATTAACACATTCAGAACCTCGTAAGACGAAACAAGTAGCAAAAGCACCAGAATCCTTACCACATACAGGAGAACAACAAAGTATCTGGTTGACAATTGTTGGATTATTGATGGCAGCAGGTGCAATCAGTTTCAAGAACAAAAGACGAAAAAATAATTAAAAGAATATCGGAATAAAGGAGCGAAATATTTCGCTCCTTTTTTTGTTATAAGGAGCTGTAAGGAAATGAATTCAAAAAAAGAGTTAGAACCCACGTGGGGTGAGTTGATTTTTGGCGGTCTACTCGTCATGCTTTTCATTTTTATGCTTGGATATATGTTAATAGGAATTTTCAAATCATTGGAGACTTCTTTGAAGGATACGAAGCAGGAGACAATCCTTCGTTCAGCATACGAAAATAATGAAAATACCGATTATGTACTGAAGGAAACTATCCTCTTGAAAGCCATTTCTGCGGAAAGTAGTAGTCTGACTAAAAATAAAAAAGAAGGGAATTCTAAGATTGGAAAGTTTTTCATACGAGACACAGAAGAGATAACTAATGAACAAGTACCAAAACAAGAGTTCTATTATTTTGTTGCATCGAAAGACGGCATTCAAAAGAAAAATTTCAAAGAAGAAACGGGAGAGGAATTAACTAGTAAAAACGTATTCTTTAAAGAAATTTCAGCAAGTGAACAACCAAAAATAGAAATAAAAGTAAAAGAATTCTCTAAAAGAGATTTAGAGAATGAGCGGCGATCTATTGGCCTAGAAGAAAAATCTTACACCATTTATTTACATGAAGAAGATTTCAAGATTTTATCAAAATAGGTTTTATTTAGTAAAAAGAAAGCTACCTAATTGGGGTTAGGTAGCTTTTTGAAAAGTAAAATGAAAAATATGTTAAAGTACTTATCTTATAACATAAAGTAAAACAGTTGTCAAAAAGAAAGGGTGAGAAAAGTATGGCTTGTGTACGAGCACCGTGTGATAGGAATCGTTATCTACAAGGAAAAAAACATGTTAAAAATATATTTTATGAGGAGAATGATACATGAATCAACAGACAGAAGTAAAGAAGCGTTTTAAAATGTACAAGGCAAAGAAGCATTGGGTTGTAGCTCCTATTCTTTTTCTAGGTGTATTAGGAGCCGTTGGATTAGCTACTGATAATGTACAAGCCGCGGAATTAGATACGCAACCAGAAACAACCATGGTGCAACCCGATAACCCCGATCCGCAGGTAGGTAGTACAACACCTAAGACAGCAGTAACTGAAGAAGTAACAGTACAAAAAGACACTACTTCTCAACCGACCAAAGTAGAAGAAGTAGCGTCTGAAAAAAATGGAGCTGAACAGAGTTCAGCTACCCCAAATGATACCACAAACGTGCAACAACCAACAGTAGGAGCAGAAAAATCAGCACAAGAACAACCAGTAGTCAGTCCAGAAACAACCAATGAACCTCTAGGGCAGCCAACAGAAGTTGCACCAGCTGAAAATGAAGCGAATAAATCAACGTCCATTCCTAAAGAATTTGAAACACCAGACGTTGACAAAGCAGTTGATGAAGCAAAAAAAGATCCAAACATTACCGTTGTTGAAAAACCAGCAGAAGACTTAGGCAACGTTTCTTCTAAAGATTTAGCTGCAAAAGAAAAAGAAGTAGACCAACTACAAAAAGAACAAGCGAAAAAGATTGCCCAACAAGCAGCTGAATTAAAAGCCAAAAATGAAAAAATTGCCAAAGAAAATGCAGAAATTGCGGCAAAAAACAAAGCAGAAAAAGAACGCTATGAGAAAGAAGTAGCGGAATACAACAAACATAAAAATGAAAATGGCTATGTAGCAAAACCAGTAAATAAAACGCTAATTTTCGATCGTGAAGCAACAAAAAATTCCAAAGTTGTTTCTGTAAAAGCTGCAGAATATATAGACGCTAAAAAACTAACTGATAAACATAAAGATAAAAAATTACTTATCAGTATGCTTAGTGTAGATTCAAGCGGGTTAACAACTAAAGACTCGAAAAAAGCACATTTTTATTATAATAACGGTGCAGGAGGAACATTGGTCGTTCTTCACAAAAATCAACCAGTAACTATTACCTATGGCAATTTGAATGCTAGTTATTTGGGTAAAAAAATTGCTAGTGCTGAATTTCAATATACAGTGAAGGCAACACCTGATTCAAAAGGTCGATTGAATGCTTTCTTACATGATGATCCAGTGGCCACAATTGTCTATGGAATTAACATTGACCCTCGTACAAAGAAGGCTGGTGCTGAGATTGAAATGCTCGTTCGCTTCTTTGGAGAAGATGGAAAAGAAATCTTGCCAACGAAAGAGAATCCATTTGTATTTTCAGGTGCTTCATTAAATTCACGTGGTGAAAACATTACGTATGAGTTCGTAAAAGTAGGAAACACGGATACTGTTCATGAAATTAATGGATCAAAAGTAGCTCGTCATGGAAATAAAGTTTATTCTAAAACGGATATTGATGTAGGGACGAATGGGATTTCAATAAGTGACTGGGAAGCAGTTCAAGGCAAAGAATATATTGGCGCAACTGTTATTTCAACACCAAATAGAATTAAATTCACTTTCGGTAATGAAATTGTTAACAATCCAGGGTATGACGGAAATTCCATGTGGTTCGCATTTAATACGGATTTAAAAGCAAAATCAATTACGCCTTATCAAGAAAAAGGACGTCCAAAGCAACCAGAAAAAGCAACGATTGAATTCAATCGATACAAAGCCAATGTGGTTCCTGTTCTTGTTCCGAATAAAGAAGTCACTGATGGTCAGAAAAATATCAATGATTTAAATGTGAAACGTGGCGATTCTTTACAATACATTGTGACAGGGGATACAACAGAACTTGCTAAAGTAGATCCAAAAACAGTAACAAAACAAGGGATTCGAGATACCTTTGATGCAGAAAAAGTGACGATTGATTTATCCAAAGTGAAAGTTTATCAAGCAGACGCAAGTCTAAACGAAAAAGACTTAAAAGCTGTTGCTGCAGCAATTAATTCAGGAAAAGCTAAAGACGTGACCGCTTCTTATGACCTTCATTTAGACCATAACACCGTTACAGCAATGATGAAAACCAACGCAGACGGCTCCGTTGTTTTAGCAATGGGGTATAAATATTTACTTGTCTTGCCGTTTGTAGTGAAAAATGTAGAAGGCGATTTTGAAAATACAGCTGTTCAGCTGACAAATGATGGCGAAACGGTAACAAATACAGTGATTAACCATGTGCCGGTTAGTAATCCTTCCAAAGATGTAAAAGCAGATAAAAACGGTACAGTTGGCAGTGTTTCTCTACATGACAAAGATATTCCGTTACAAACAAAAATTTATTATGAAGTGAAATCTTCCGAACGTCCAGCTAACTATGGCGGAATTACCGAAGAATGGGGCATGAATGATGTCTTGGACACGACCCATGATCGTTTCACAGGTAAATGGCACGCTATTACAAACTATGACCTTAAAGTAGGGGACAAAACGTTAAAAGCAGGAACAGATATTTCTGCCTATATTCTTTTAGAAAACAAAGACAATAAAGACTTGACGTTTACAATGAATCAAGCATTATTAGCAGCGTTAAATGAAGGAAGCAATAAAGTAGGCAAACAAGCTTGGTCTGTATATCTGGAAGTCGAACGGATCAAAACAGGTGACGTAGAAAATACGCAAACAGAAAACTACAACAAAGAACTTGTTCGTTCTAATACGGTGGTGACGCATACACCTGATGATCCAAAACCAACCAAAGCCGTTCACAACAAGAAAGGGGAAGATATTAACCATGGAAAAGTGGCTCGTGGTGATGTTCTTTCTTATGAAATGACGTGGGACTTAAAAGGGTACGATAAAGACTTTGCCTTTGATACAGTCGATCTTGCGACAGGCGTTTCTTTCTTCGATGATTACGATGAAACGAAAGTGACACCAATTAAAGACTTACTTCGTGTCAAAGATTCTAAAGGGGTAGACATTACGAACCAGTTCACGATCTCATGGGACGATGCCAAAGGCACGGTGACGATTTCTGCCAAAGACCCACAAGCCTTTATTCTAGCGTATGGTGGGCAAGAATTGCGTGTAACACTCCCTACAAAAGTCAAAGCTGATGTTTCTGGGGATGTTTATAATTCAGCGGAACAAAATACATTTGGTCAACGAATTAAAACGAATACCGTTGTCAACCATATTCCAAAAGTGAACCCTAAAAAAGACGTGGTTATTAAAGTCGGTGACAAACAAAGTCAAAATGGCGCTACAATCAAATTAGGGGAGAAATTCTTCTATGAATTTACAAGTAGTGACATTCCTGCAGAATACGCTGGTGTTGTGGAAGAATGGTCGCTTAGTGACAAACTAGACGTAAAACATGACAAATTTAGTGGCCAATGGTCTGTGTTTGCCAATTCTGCGTTTGTCTTAGCAGACGGAACCAAAGTGAATAAAGGGGATGACATTTCGAAACTATTCACGATGACCTTTGAACAAGGGGTAGTGAAAATCACGGCCAGTCAAGCCTTTTTAGATGCGATGAATCTAAAAGAAAACAAACACGTTGCACACTCATGGAAAGCGTTCATTGGTGTAGAACGAATTGCGGCAGGAGACGTTTACAACACAATCGAAGAATCTTTCAACAATGAGAAGATTAAAACGAATACGGTAGTCACGCATACGCCAGAAAAACCACAAACGCCACCAGAAAAAACAGTGATTGTACCACCAACACCAAAAACACCGCAAGCACCAGTAGAGCCATTAGTGGTAGAAAAGGCAAGTGTGGTGCCAGAATTGCCGCAAACAGGCGAAAAACAAAATGTCTTATTAACGGTAGCTGGTAGTTTAGCCGCAATGCTTGGCTTAGCAGGCTTAGGCTTTAAACGTAGAAAAGAAACAAAATAATTGAAGACGAAAAGAAGGACGAATTGCTTGTCCTTCTTTTTTTAGCTATGGAGGGGAAAAATTGGAAGCAGTAGTAGAAAGAGAGGCAAAGGGGATGAAAGAAATTGCCATCCAAGAAAAAGATTTGACCTTACAGTGGAGAGGAAACACAGGTAAGTTAGTTAAAGTTCGATTGAAAAATACACGTGCAATGGAAATGTGGTACAACAAACAAATTACCGAAGAAAACATTCAAGAGATCACCACGTTGAATATTATTAAAAATGGAAAATCTTTGGCATTAGAAGTATATCCAGAAAAAAGTATCTATGTGAAACCAAATTTAGGCAGAATTAATGTGCCTGTCTTTTTTATCAAAACACCTATTAATAGAGGGATTTTTGAAGAGATCTTCGGCGAAACGTTAAAAGCATAAGTAAAGGAGAAAGAAAAGCCAATGTATGTATCTTTTATTCTAAGTTGTTTACTTGGATTTTCTGGCTACAGTCTATTAAATAGGCTAAATTCGTTGGAATTTGTGGATGTTTGGTTAGACAAAGAAACACAAAAAATCACGCTAAAACGTTGTTTTTATGATACGTCGTTCAAGAAACAAACATTAGAAGAGTTAGAACGAGTATATTTCCAATTAAAAGAAATAATCAACGTGCAAATAAACAAGCGGTCTTTAAATACGAATGACATACGTAATGTACGAGAACTAGAGGAAAAACAACAAGAAATAAAACGATTCATGTTAGACGTTTTAGAAG
>OGRX01000413.1_pt1 | contig 17279 bp, 19 predicted proteins | sample 1573761 | NCBI WGS metagenome assembly OGRX01 (sample SAMN03295852, study PRJEB24534) | human gut metagenome | isolation source: fecal sample 2 from infant 8 | host: Homo sapiens | place: USA: Pittsburgh, PA | collected 2014-07
GATTCAAAATCAACCGTAGAAATACGTGCCGGTTCGAGTCCGGCCTTCGGCACCATTAGTACTTCCAATATCATCCGAGAAAGTCCATCAAACCCTTTGAAATCAACGCTTGCAGCGGTTTTTACGTCCTGAGTTGTCCGTGGTAGTCCGTTGAAATCCGGATGTCATTGGGGGCATAATTGGGGGCATCTTAACTTCGATAAGAAATGTGCCCCCAGATGAAGCTCAACGCCAGACAGGTCGAGACCGCAAAGCCAAAAGACAAAACCTACAAAATGGCCGATGGCGGCGGTTTGTATCTTGAGGTTTCGGCCAAGGGTTCTAAATACTGGCGCATGAAATACCGACGCCCCTCAGACAAAAAAGAGGATCGCCTTGCCTTTGGTGTTTGGCCTACTGTGACGCTTGCTCAGGCAAGAGCAAAGCGTGACGAGGCTAAAAAGCTCTTAGTACAGGGCATTGACCCAAAAGCCGAACAGAGAGAAGCTCAGGCTGAGAGTTCGGGGGCATACACTTTCGAAACAATTGCTCGTGAATGGCATTCCAGCAACAAGCGCTGGAGTGAAGACCATCGATCGCGCGTTCTTCGCTATCTTGAGCTTTATATCTTCCCCCACATCGGTTCGTCCGACATTCGCCAGCTCAAAACCAGCCACCTGTTAACCCCGATTAAAAAAGTTGATGCCAGTGGTAAACACGACGTCGCTCAGCGTCTGCAACAGCGTGTTACGGCCATTATGCGTTATGCCGTTCAGAACGATTACATCGATTCAAATCCAGCCAGCGATATGGCCGGTGCGCTATCGACAACCAAAGCGCGACATTACCCGGCTTTACCTTCTAGCCGGTTCCCTGAGTTTCTTGCACGTCTAGCTGCATATCGTGGCCGTGTAATTACACGGATCGCGGTCGAGCTTTCCTTGCTAACTTTTGTACGTTCCAGTGAGTTACGTTTCGCGCGTTGGGATGAATTCGACTTCAATAAATCTCTTTGGCGTATACCTGCAAAACGAGAAGAAATCAAAGGCGTGCGTTACTCATACCGGGGTATGAAGATGAAAGAGGAGCATATCGTTCCTCTCAGTCGACAGGCGATGATTTTGTTAGAGCAGCTTAAGCAGATTAGTGGTGATAAAGAGCTGTTGTTCCCGGGGGATCATGATGCAACTAAGGTCATGAGTGAAAACACGATAAATAGCGCATTGCGTGCGATGGGCTATGACACGAAAACCGAAGTTTGCGGACATGGATTTAGGACGATGGCGCGTGGTGCTATGGGGGAGTCAGGGTTATGGAGCGATGACGCGATTGAACGACAGTTGAGCCATTCTGAAAGAAATAATGTCCGTGCTGCGTATATTCATACCTCTGAGCATTTGGATGAGCGTCGTTTGATGGTGCAATGGTGGGCTGATTACCTTAAAGCAAATGAAAGCAAAGCAGTTACACCTTATGATTTTGCTAAAATAAACAAAAAAAATTAGAAAAATAAACGCCTATACTTTCAATAGGCGTTTATTTTTTATTAAACACTTTGATCATAATCTTCCAGTAGCAACTTTTTTTCGCACTTCGTCCTTCCAGTTACCACTATGGATTATTCTATCGAAATTATTCCCTGCTCTTCCTGATAACAAATCAATTCGTGATAGCTTGCTGATTTCATCCCAGTTATCATAGAGGATGTATATCGCATTACCATATTCTATATTCTCAAAAACAACCAGATCGTCCTCTAGCATTGCTCCAAGATAATTACTGAACGTACTATTCCCGGTGACAATCTTTTTAGGTTCAAGGCTCATAAAGAAGTCATATCTATTTTCTGCAACATTTTTCTTGTCTGGAGTGATATTTTTTCCTCTAAAGATTCTTGATAAAACTTCTTCTTTACTACCTGGTGGGAATATGTCCCATGACACTATAAGTGTGTCAGCATAAGTTGATATAGGCTTATCAGCATTTTCAACTCCACATTTACCAAGATTTTCTTGGAGAAGATTTAAGTCGAATAATAAATCATCATCAAACGTGCTCGATTTTTTTTCTAAAATTCTGGTCACTCTGAAATTAAATATGAAATGACTCCCCGAAGACTGTTTGTGATTATTTTCAATTGCTATTAGTTTCGGTGGGATAATGTCTCTGGGGTACTTCTCGTGAGGTAGTCTAACAGTATGCGTACCGTTGGAGCTATCACCCCAGTTAGGGGACTCAATTTCAGTGTAATGAGTTTCTTTAGGGAGATCTCTTCTAACGATCTCTTCACCGAAAACATTTTTAAGAGAATATTTTCCCTGCAATGGATCCGGTATTACTGACGCCTCATATGCATTTACACCATTATCATAGTATATTCCAAGGTGTTCAAGCATTCCATTTTTTAATTGACTTTCTGTAATTGCGATGGAAGTGCCAGCAACAACAGTATTGCCAAGTCTTTTTAGCTTGCTATAAACGTTTTTGGGTATAACTCGTATGTTCCTTTTCATTTTTCCCTCACACTTGATCGTCGATGTCTCGTTGCTCTCTCTTGTTATGTAAGTCATTGATAAACATAACATTCGCAAGTATAACGCTAATTACTGCCTCAATCTGCATGTACGAAATAGCAATAATCAATGCTAAAGATGTGTTTTTTATTACTTCTTGACTCTCAATATAAAGGTGACTCTTGAAAAATACTAGTTTTAGTAAATATATAATAAGTAAAGTTATCATAACGAAAGATGACTTTAGAACACTTCCAACTATTGCTTCTAACCTTCTTGTATCTTCCAGTTGTTCGGTGAAATCAACAGTTTCTATAGTTTTGGGGTTAACGATCCGCTGTAAAGCATTTGGATAAAGAAATGCTAACCAAATTCCCATAATAGTAAAAACCATTCCAGAAACTGATACGAGAAGAGTGCAATAGTTAGCAAAATCGTTATACACATAGTTAATATTGGATGTTGAAATAATCAATAGCGATAAAATGAATATTGCTATGTATATCCGCGTGTATTTGACGATGCCTACTATAGCTTTCAACATTCAATCTTCTCCAGATGCTTTCTTTTTTCTTGACTGAGATTGTAATGCTTTTAATTCTTTTAATATAGGGGAAATGAATTCTTTTCTTTTGTGTGATATTTGTTCGTAAATATATGCAGCAGAATATGTTGAATAGTCTTCGGAAGGGATATTAATAATATCACGCATTCTATATTTATCTACCCATGTTATGCCCTTGTCTGTAGCAAATCCGACATTGTCCCAGAGACGTTTTTCTCTATCCTCAGCAGAATATTTTTCAATTATTTCTTTAACTTCTTTCAAGGATGGTTTTGCTTCTGCTTTTATTTCAATCTGTCTTGTTCTAGTGTTTTTCTTTCCGGACACAAATGGGACGAGTGTGCTGAAGGTTTTTAACCAATCAGCTCGAGCATCATTTGGATTTATAATAATGGTTTCTCTACGCACAATATGTGTTATTTTTGGTACCAATTTACCTAGCTCAGTATGAGTAGTTTCTAAGCTTCGAAGCTTCATGTCAAATCTGTACATGTATTTATATAAGTCTTCATCATCAGTATTAGATAACCTTATATATCCTTTCTCGGTTTTGTTTTTAACTCTTTTGCTATGTTTAACTCTATTTGTGATAGATGCATGCACATAGTCTTGAAATAGTTCAGAGTCACAAACAGAATGGTCAAATTTAATTGATACTATAGTTTCAATCTCAGGGATAATCCAATAGAAGCATGGTCGACCCCAGATTACTTTCTTCCCTTTATAGCTATTAGTATATTTAACGACTGATGAACTGCCGATTTCACCATCTTCACTCGCCCCTAATAAAGAACCAGTACTATCAGTATCAGATTTCCATAACATGATTAAGAAATCGCCAGTATTTGCGTCCTTGTAAATGTCTTTGCAATAACACTTTGATCGGTTTGGTTTTTCTTTTGGATCCCATGGTATCGTGAGTGCAAGAGAATTAGTTCCCACCCAATTCTGTATGAGGTCGAATGTTTCGCTAAGTTCTAAACCATATGTATTGTCATCATTTACCTTGTATAAACCACATTTATTAACCTTGAAGAAATTGAGATGCCCTACATTCATGCTCTTTCCTTAGCTTCTTATCTTGGGATATGCACCACGATTAAAAATTAAGCATACTCCCATTGACTTCATGTGGGCAATTTTTTTTACCCTGTAATTTGATCAGTTTAACGTTAAATTTTCGTGAGTTACCTGAGCCTTTTTCGCTTCTTTTTGATTACTGATTACACAAGCTGGATGTAAATTTAATAATTATCCTCATTGCTTGGCGCGCAATGCTCTCCCCGCCCCGCCTGCCCGCTTAAGGGGGCGCTTTTAATGCAGGTGCATGACCGGCCTCAGGGCGCGCCAGTGCTGGCGCTGGCGGGGGTTCCAGCATCGGTAAAACGCATGCAAAACCATGCACCTTATGCATGCATGGCTTTTTTAGGGGAAAAAGGCGGGATTTTCGTGAATTTTTGAATGGACTACTGCGCGGCCAGCTCTGCGCGTCGGCGGGTGTAATTCAGGTTCTGTGCGGGTGTGAATTTTTCACGATTATCATCGCGCGAGGCCGCGTCAGGCCTGAATCCGATGGCCGTTAAAATGTCATTATCCTGCGCCGAATAATTAATTTTTTCACCGGCGGCCAGCCAGACCTGCAGCGCCTCACGCAGATAGTCGAGTGAGTGCTGCATGGCGCAGCGCTGAATGGCGGAATGCTGCCCGGAATAATTCATCAGCTCCGGGGCAAGGGCGGCGGTCAGCTCCGCGCCGTGCGCCTGCATAAAATCATTCAGCCGGTTACGGATGCTGATTCGCTGCACCTCCTCATGCGAGCGGATATAACGCCCGGCAGCCTGATTTATTTCCCACTTTTTCACGTCGATAATTTCGCGCAGGGTTTGCAGGCTCCGGCCGCTGTGGCCGTTACCGGCAAGCTGTTCACGGTACGCCTGTTCGGCCTGCTTCAGTTCATCCCGGCGTTGCAGCCAGGCGGATTTATTTGCCTGACAGGCCTCAAAGGCTTTCTGTAGCGTCAGTGTGGTCACGTATGTCTCTCCTGATGTCTGACCGTGCTCACGCACCGACACGGTTAACGGTGACCGCCGGTGCGGGTACAGGGATAACCGGCTCAGTAACCGGTGAACGGATAATCCCGTCAACGGATTCAAGCGTACGGAAGGTCGCCGAGCACTCGACGTTCACGCACTGGTGATAGCGCTGTTTGACGTTCTCAGACAGATAGCGACTGGTGCGGGCGTGCGCACTGGTTTTGCAGAACGGGCAGTGAAACATGCTTATACCTCCGCTTTTGTCTCGCCATTATCAGCCAGTTTTCTGGCGAGCATCATCCTCTTCGCCGGGCTGCGTAACAGCTCCATATCCACACCGTTAATCTGCGGTCGGTGCATGCCCGTCACAGACAATACCGGCTCCTGCTTCATATCGAAGTGATACAGGCTGCCCTGACGGCTCAGCGCATCGCGCAGCTCGCCGACGGCCACGGACTGGGGGGCTCTGTCACCCTGCATTTCGAGGGCGCGAATGCGCAGCTGGAAAGCACGTATGAGCGCGACGGGGAGCGTGTTGACCGCCTGAGCCCATTCCGCACCGGCATAAGTGGTAAAGGCATCATCATGCGCTGACAGGTATTTACTGGCGGTGGAGCAGGCATTCAGCATGGCGCGTGTCCGGTCGGTTTCCAGCTCCGCAATCAGGCCGGTGAACTCGTCGGCCAGCTCGCGACTGGCGATACGCCTGCTGTGCTCTGCTTTCATTTCAGGGGTGAGATTGCCGCGCAGGGTGCGGAAGCGACTGCGCCAGTCCTGCTCCGCCTCTGCACTCTCACTGAGGGCGGTCTGCCGCTCCTGCTTACAGCGTTCAATGGACGTATCAATCTCTTTCAGTTCCTGCATGCTGGCCGCGTGTGTGTTTCTGGCCGCAGTGAATGCGCTCAGCTTGTCGGTGATGCGCTGGCTGCTCTCTGCGGACTGTTGAGCGGCTACATTCTGCAGGGCGGTAATGACTGTTTCGGGTTTCATGTTCAGGCTCTCCGTGTGTTCAACCTGAAATGATTCTGCCCTTCATCACACAACATCTCGATTCATTGCAGTTGTGGCAGTTCTGGCACAAACAGCACTCAAAACCCGGCTTGCCAGAGAAAGGTCTCAGCAAAACCTTGCTCATCGTTTGTTTTTTTTACTTATAACTATTCACCACTGTTCACCTTAAATAAAAATATAATAAATACAGTAAGATAAAGGGTGAACAGTTGACGGCATGACTGTTCACCGTCTGTTCACCACTGTTCACCCTCCTGTTTTGCTCTGTCTATACCACTTAGACTTTATTTCGATTAAAAATGAAAAACGTATAACTAAAAGCAATAGAAATTGCTGCATTGTAATGCAGTGATTTGCATATGTTTGCCAGCGTTTTCCTTTGTTTGCCATAGCGAAAAGTCAATGTTTGTTTCCCCAAAAATCTCACATGACCTGAGGAAAAATATAGACATAATAAGGAGCTACCCGAAGCCGGACGGACACGACCGGCACTGTATGGACTTTGTGAGGTAGCCCGATGCACACCGCTTTTTCTTCCCCGTCTTCTGCCCCTGCCGCGCCACTGATGCCGGTCTCTGATACCGTTCAGGAGCGCTTTATCCGCCTGCCTGAAGTGATGCATCTGTGCGGCCTGTCCCGGTCAACCATTTACGACCTCATCAGCCGGGAGGCTTTCCCGAAACAAATCTCCCTCGGCGGTAAAAACGTGGCGTGGGCGCAGTCTGAAATCACTGCATGGATGGCGGATCGCATTGCCGAACGTAACCGGGGCTATGACGCATGATGATGACCGTTCAGCAAACAACCCCTTTTTCTGGCTTGCTTCTTTTCGCCGTTTCCAGGTATAGTTTTCCCGCTGTCGCAAAATCGGCAGCCGGGATTGGCGTCCCGTTTACAACATTGGCGACACCGGACGCGCCTTGCGTCTTTTTTTGTGTCTATGCCTCAGCGCATCCATTTTTGATCCAGAGATTTATCTGTCTATGGATCCTTCGTGTAATGGTGGCTCAGGCGGGGGCTTCTCACGAAGCGCCGGTTTCCAATGTTGCCGGTTACGCCAACCCCGTCTGGGCTACCACCAGTGAAATTGGCGTTTCCAGTGGTAGCAGTCACATGCAAACATTGGAGGTTGCCACTATGGCTACGACCCTCACCCCGTCACACCCGCAATTCGTCTTTGTGTTTGCCGCCGTTCCTCGCGCAGACCGTAAACCCCGTATCTGTATGCTCCGCACCGTTGCCAGTGATGAACACGCTGCACGTCGTTCCCTCGTTCGCGATTACGTCCTCTCGTTTGCCGGCCGTCTGCCGGTTGCGGAGGTGCGCGCATGAGACACACCACCATTACCGCCCGTGACCTCGAATGCCTTGAGCACATGCGCAATGTCGGCCAGCTTGTCAATGAGCTGATGCAGGTACAGGATTGCGCCACCGTTCGTCGTGATCCTGCGCAGCAGTCGCAACTCACCTCCGTGATTTACCTTATGACCGCCCAGCTCGACGGCGTGGTAGAGCGCTGCAATCAGCGCTGGCTGACCGGGGAGGGCAACGTATGAAAAAGCCATTACCGCCCGTATTACGCGCCGCGCTGTATCGTCGCGCCGTGGCCTGTGCATGGCTGACGGTATGCGAACGCCAGCGCCGCTACCCAAACCTCACCCTCGACGCGCTGGAAAGTGCGATTGCCGACGAGCTGGAGGGCTTCTACCTGCGCCAGCACGGCGAGGAAAAAGGGCGTCAGATTGCTTGTGCACTGCTGGAAGATTTAATGGAAGCCGGACCACTCAAGGCCGCGCCCTCACTGTCCTTTCTCGGGCTGGCCGTGATGGATGAACTCTGCGCCCGTCACATTCAATCGCCTGTTGTGCACTGAGGGAGAAAATAACGATGAAAATGAACGTAACGGAAACCGTAAAACAGGCGTGCGGCCACTGGCCGCGCATTCTCCCGGCGCTGGGCGTGAAGGTGATTAAAAACCGGCATCAGGCCTGTCCGGTATGCGGTGGCTCTGACCGTTTCCGCTTTGACGATAAAGAGGGGCGAGGCACATGGTTCTGCAACCAGTGCGGTGCGGGTGACGGTCTTAAGCTGGTCGAGAAAGTGTTCGGCGTGACCGCATCAGAGGCCGCCGGAAAGGTGGATGCCGTGACCGGCAACCTGCCACCGGTTGCCCCCGAAGTGATTGCGGCCGCAGAGGCTGAAACCGAAGCAGACCGCAAAGCGGCGGCCGCGCTGGCCGTCAGACTGATGGAGAAAACCCGCACGGCCAGCGGCAACGCCTATCTGACCCGCAAGGGATTTCCCGGTCATGAATGTGTCATGCTGACGGCCACACATAAAACCGGCGGCGTGATGTTCCGCGCCGATGATGTGGTTGTCCCGCTGTATGACGATACCGGCGCACTGGTTAACCTTCAGCTTATCAATTCTGAGGGGCTCAAACGCACCCTGAAAGGCGGGGCGGTAAAAGGAGCGAGCCATACCATCGAAGGGAAAAAACAGGCAGGAAAACGCCTGTGGATTGCAGAAGGCTATGCGACCGCACTCACCGTGCATCACCTGACCGGCGAAACCGTTATGGTGGCGCTGTCGTCCGTGAACCTCCTTTCTCTGGCGAGCCTTGCCCGTCAGAAACACCCGGCCTGTCAGATCGTCCTCGCTGCTGACCGTGACCTTAACGGCGATGGGCAGACAAAAGCCGCCGCGGCCGCAGAAACCTGTGAGGGCGTTGTTGCCCTGCCGCCGGTGTTTGGTGACTGGAATGATGCGTTTATGCAGAATGGCGGGGAGGCCACGCGAAAAGCGATTTATGACGCCATCCGGCCACCGGCAAAAAGCCCGTTCGACACCATGAGCGAGGCGGAATTTACCGCCATGAGTGCCAGCGACAAGGCCTGGCGGGTACATGAGCATTACGGCGAAGCGCTGGCGGTGGATGCGAACGGCCAGCTCCTGTCCCGTTATGAAGCAGGGATATGGAAAGTCGTTCAGCCGTCCAGTTTCGAACGCGACGTAGCCGGGCTTTTCCAGCGCCTGCGCGCCCCGTTCTCGTCGGGGAGAATCACCTCAGTGGTTGAGACGCTGAAGCTGATTATTCCTCAGCAGGCCGCACCGGCACGCCGTCTGATTGGCTTTCGCAACGGGGTACTCGATACCCGGAGCGGCCTGTTCAGCCCGCACAGCAAATCTCACTGGTTGCGCACGCTGTGCGACGTGGATTTTACCCCGCCTGTTGAGGGGGAAACGCTGGAGACCCATGCCCCGAATTTCTGGCGCTGGCTCGACCGGGCTGCCGGTAGCAGACCAGAAAAACGCGACGTGATTCTGGCCGCGCTGTTTATGGTGCTGGCGAACCGCTACGACTGGCAGCTCTTTCTCGAAGTCACCGGTCCCGGCGGGAGCGGGAAAAGTATTCTGGCCGAAATCGCGACCCTGCTCGCCGGGGAGGATAACGCCACATCGGCCGACATCGACACGCTGGAAGACCCGCGCAAGCGTGCCTCCCTGATTGGCTTTTCGCTGATACGTCTGCCAGACCAGGAAAAATGGAGTGGTGACGGCGCAGGGCTTAAGGCCATCACCGGCGGCGATGCGGTCTCGGTTGACCCGAAATACCAGAACCCGTACTCAACACATATTCCGGCGGTGATTCTGGCTGTGAACAATAATCCGATGCGCTTCACCGACCGCAGCGGAGGCGTCTCCCGTCGACGGGTGATTATTCATTTCCCGGAGCAGATTGCCCCGGAAGAACGCGACCCGCAGCTCAGGGATAAAATTGCGCGCGAGCTGGCAGTTATTGTGCGCCAGCTTATGCAGCGGTTCAGCGACCCGATGACGGCGCGAGCACTGCTCCAGTCGCAGCAGAATTCCGACGAGGCGCTCAGCATCAAGCGCGATGCTGACCCGACGTTTGATTTTTGCGGCTATCTGGAAATGCTGCCGCAGACCAACGGGATGTTTATGGGGAATGCCAGCATCGTCCCGCGCAATTACCGTAAATATCTCTATCACGCGTATCTGGCCTATATGGAGGCTAACGGATACAGGAACGTGCTCAGCCTGAAAATGTTCGGGCTGGGGCTGCCCATGATGCTGAAAGAGTACGGCCTGAATTATGAAAAGCGGCACACAAAGCAGGGGATACAGACCAACCTGTCGCTGAAAGAGGAAAGCTACGGCGACTGGCTGCCGAAATGCGATGAACCCGCAGCGACATAACCCACTCCAGACCGGCTACTGCCGGTCTTTTTCTTTCCGGCAATTGCCACAGGGTGAACACTCCACTGTTCACCCTTCACCGTATATTCACCCTGTATCCATATGAAATTTTTGATAAAAAATAAAAGGTGAACAGTGTGAACAGTAAAACCGGAAAAAACTTTTTATACCCCCCGTGTATTGTCTGACCGGGCGCAGCCAGAACGAGCAAAACGAACAAAGGTGAAGAGTCGACTGTTCACCCTTCACCAACTCATCACCACTTAACTTAATGATATAAAATGAGAAATAACTGAGGTGAACAGTGTGAACAGTAAAATGCAAAAAAACTTTTTTTGTGGGCATTGAGTCCCGGTTAGGATCCGGATTTCGGATCCTAACCGAATAGGGCGTTAATCTTGAATTTGGTAGCAATATCAAATAGCTAAGTTTGATATGTTCAAAAAAATCGTTGGGGGCACAAAAGGGGGCATATTACTTATGATTGTTGTGAATGTTATTGTATTTCAGTTGCTTAAGTTGTGATTTGAGTCCGGCCTTCGCACCATTAGTACTTCCAAGACCATCCGAGAAAGTCCAATTATTCCTTTAAAATCAATGTTTGCAGCGATTTTTACGTCCTGAGTCGTCCGAGATAGTCCGTTGAAATCCGGATGTCATTGGAGGCATCTTACTTCGATTAGAAATGTGCCCCCAAATGAAGCCCAACGCCAGACAGGTCGAGACCGCAAAGCCAAAAGACAAAACCTACAAAATGGCCGATGGCGGCGGTTTGTATCTTGAGGTTTCGGCCAAGGGTTCTAAATACTGGCACATGAAGTACAGACGCCCCTCAGACTAAAAAGAGGATCGCCTCGCTTTTGGTGTTTAGCCAACTGTGACGCTTGCTCAGGCAAGAGCAAAGCGCGAAGAAGCTAAAAAGCTGTTAGTGCAGGGCATTGACCCAAAAGCCGAACAGAAAGAAGCTCAGGCTGAGAATTCGGGGGCATACACTTTCGAAACAATTGCTCGTGAATGGCATGCCAGTAACAAGCGCTGGAGTGAAGACCATCGATCGCGCGTTCTACGCTATCTTGAGCTTTATATCTTCCCTCATATCGGTTCGTCCGACATTCGGCAGCTTAAAACCAGCCACCTGTTAGCCCCGATTAAAAAAGTTGATGCCAGTGGAAAACACGATGTCGCTCAGCGCCTGCAACAGCGCGTCACGGCCATTATGCGGTATACCGTCCAGAACGATTACATCGATTCTAACCCGGCTAGTGATATGGCAGGTGCGTTATCAACAACCAAAGCTCGACATTACCCCGCTTTACCCTCCAGCCGCTTTCCTGTATTTCTTGCACGTCTTACTGCATATCGTGGCCGTGTAATGACACGGATTGCGGTCGAGCTTTCCTTGCTCACTTTCGTGCGTTCCAGTGAGTTACGTTTCGCGCGTTGGGATGAGTTCGACTTCGATAAATCTCTCTGGCGCGTACCGGCAAAACGAGAAGAAATTAAAGGCGTGCGTTACTCGTACCGTGGCATGAAGATGAAAGAGGAACATATCGTTCCGCTTAGTCGGCAGGCGATGATTTTGTTAGAGCAGCTTAAGCAGATTAGTGGTGATAAAGAACTGCTGTTTCCGGGGGATCACGACGCAACTAAGGTTATGAGCGAAAACACGGTAAATAGCGCATTGCGTGCGATGGGTTATGACACAAAAACCGAGGTTTGCGGGCATGGTTTTAGGACGATGGCTCGTGGTGCGCTGGGGGAATCAGGGTTATGGAGCGAGGATGCAATAGAACGTCAGTTGAGCCACACAGAGTGTAATAATGTGCGTGCGGCTTATATTCATACTTCAGAACACTTAGATGAAAGACGTTATATGGTTCAGTGGTGGGCAGATTACTTAGATGAAAATAAATTAGAGTATATAACACCATACGATTATGGAAAAAACACGGGAAATAATGTTGTTGAATTTAATTTTAAAGGTGTTAAAAAAATCGATCTATAAAAAACAGCAAGAGAATTCTCTCTTGCTGTTTTTTTTAAATCATCGAGCTGATTTTGTTTCTTATGTAGTCGAAGTCATTAAGCCAAATATTACGCATTAATAATGGCTTTAAGTTTTTTGACGTTATCGAGTCTTTTAATTTATAAAGGCAATGGTTCGGTGAATGGCCATTTCCGCTACACATAACACATTGTCGTATTGGTGGTGTGCCACACAAATCTTTGAACTGTTGAGATGCACTCAAAGTTTTTACACAGAAGAAATGGAGTAACCATTTTCCTTTAGATATTTTTTTGAGGTCATCAATGTTTCTGGATATGGATAAACTATCCGCGAACGTCAATAGCTCATCTCTTTTTAACCTTACTTTGCTAACATCTTCTTCCGAAAAAATTCTGCCTTCAGAATAGCTATAGGCGAAATCACTTTCATAATCAGGATCTAAAGAATTTTTCAAAGATTCAAGGCAGATTAAAAAGAAGTCTTCATTATTTAAGGCAATAAGATCATACAAGTGATCTATAAACTCCCCTGTGATCAGTGAATGTGGTGTTTTAGTTATTAATTCGAATAGGCTGGGTAGAACCTCTTTATGTACAAAATGAGACTCCATTGAGTAATATTTTAAAGTTAAAATTAGCGGGTTAATGGGTAATTCACCTCTATAATCCTTTATATCTTTATCAATGATGCCTAAAATATAGTTATCATAGCTAACATTGGATGCTGGGAGTTCAAGTAAATCATCCATTGCCTTAATAACGTGATTACATCCTGGGAAATATCCTTCAATCGTTTCAATAGGAAATATTTCAGCAGTTTTATCAACGCTTTTAGCTATGCTGTCATATACTTGTATATCATCCACACCTTCTACGATGATACTTATCGTTCTAGTCATAAGAGCTGTGTTTAAAATTTCACTAATTTCGTATTTCATTTTCAACCTACGGACAAATTAAGCTCGCAAAGGAATTGAGGATTGCGATTTGCTAGCGAAGGACTGTGTGATGCCACTATTATTTGTGTTTGTGGGATTAGTTCTGAAAAAAGTGAAAGTAGTTCTCGTTGCCATTTTATGTTTAGGGAGATTTCAGGCTCATCAATGATCAGGATGTTTCTTTTGCCACCTTCAAATAAAACTAAGCATAGAAAGGTGAGAATATGTCGTTCACCACTTGATAATTCGCTGATGCTATGTGTGATCCTACCTACTTTCACATAGATGTGTTCGTTCTTGATTATTAATTCTTTTCCTTGTATTAAAAATCGATTGAACGTGTCAATTAGAAGGTTTATTGAACTTAACATCTGTTTTTCTAACTCAAGTTCGTTCATCATATTCATAAATAATTGCCCGAGGATTTCATGGTGCCTATAGCGAGAAACCTCCTCTTCGATATTATCATCAGAAAGTATTTGTATTACTTTGTTTTTGAACTTATTTTCTTCACCATCATCAAGCGCTTCGATAATCCTTTCTTTATTTTCTATTAATCTACGTTCGAAGTCGTTTGGAAGACTTGTTCTATGGTTTCTGTCTACAGATGTTTCGTTTAAGGTAATTGCTATAGATAAGGTATCAAATAAAGCACTTTGGATTCTTTTTGTGGCTGTAATTCTTGCCATTTTATATTTTTCAAGCAAAAGGCTTTCAATGTTTTCAATTTTAACAGACTGGAGGTGAAGATTTTTCTTTACCATCTCAAATTGATTTTGGTCTGACCTTGATTTATATTTGTTGTGAGTGACTCTTAAAAATGTAGACATCTCATGAGCTATAGAGAATAAGTCAACTTCTTTAATTAAAATTTCTCTATGCCTAACAAAATAATCATAAATCTGCCTTGGTTCAATACGTGATGCTTGATTTATTACCCCGCGTTCGACGCCTAGCGACAAGGAAGATAATTCAGCAAGAGGAGAATTCAAAAAGTCTGTCCAATTGTATTCAGAACTCTCGTTTTTTTTAAGTGAATCACTTCGTTTGCTGGATTCGTACTTTCTTTTTATTGTGGTTCTGTCGTAATTACCATCTGGGTAACTATAGTATAAAACGACACTTGAAACTTTATTCTGGATTAAAATGGACTCATCTTTTTCTAAAATAGAATGCAATATTTTTAAAAAAGTAGTTTTTCCACTACCATTATCTCCATAAATAACAGAGATATTACTACCAGAAAGCAATACACTTAATTTTGATGTTGGGCTTTTGAAGCCGTTAATTTCTATTTTTTGTATAAGAATCACTTGTTAAGCCTCCCTTCCATATTGACCGACATTTTGTAATGAACATACTAGCAAAAAATCTTTAAAGAAGTAGGGATCTTTGCAATCGGACTCTCTCTGCAAGTGAAGATGCTGCAAGCCGATTTGTGAAAAGGATCACATAAATACTCTGCTCATCCATTATAGGTAAATTTAAGTTAAGTTCTGGAGGTCGCGTGAGAGTTGGCATCCACATTAACTAGTATCATTCAATTATCTGATGTTGCTAACTAAAGAGAGCAACGCAGCGTGCCAAAGAATAAAGAAGCATTTCACTTCCAGCGCGCAATGCTCTCCCCGCCACGCCTGCCCGCTTAAGGGGCGCTTTTAATGCAGGTGCATGAATGGTCTCATAGCGTGCCAGTGCCAGTGCCAGTGCCAGTGCCAGTGCCAGTGCCAGTGCCAGTGCCAGTGCTGGCGGGGGATTCAGTGTCGGTAAAACGCATGCCTTATGCATGCATGGCTTTTTTACTCAAAATAATGGCGGGATTTTCGGGGATTTTTGTAAGGACTACTGCGCAGCCAGTTCTGCACGGCGGCGGGTGTAATTCAGGTTCTGTGCAGGTGTGAATTTTTCACGACTATCATCGCGCGAAGCCACGTCAGGCCTGAATCCGATGGCCGTTAAAATGTCTTTATCCTGCGCCGAATAATTAATTTTTTCACCGGCGGTCAGCCAGACCAGCAGCGCCTCACGCAGATAGTCGAGTGAGTGCTGCATGGCGCAGCGCTGAATGGCGGAATGTTGCCCGGAATAATTCATCAGTTCCGGGGCAAGGGCGGCGGCCAGCTCCGCGCCGTGCGCCTGCATAAAATCATTCAGACGGTTACGGATACTGATGCGCTGCACCTCCTCATGCGAGCGAATATAACGTCCGGCAGCCTGATTTATTTCACACTTTTTCACGTCGATAATCTCGCGCAGCGTTTGCAGGCTCCGGCCGCTATGCCCGCTGCCGGCAAGCTGTTCGCGGTATGCCTTTTCGGACTCGTTAGTTCATCCCGGCGTTGCAGCCAGGTGGATTTGTTTGCCTGACAGGCCTCAAAGGCTTTCTGTAGCGTCAGTGTGGTCACGTATGTGTCTCCTGATGTCTGGCCTTGCTCACGCACCGGCACGTTTAAGTGTGAACGCCGGTGCGGGTACAGGGATAACCGGCTCAGTAATCGGTGAAGGGATAATCCCGTCAACGGATTCAAGCGTACGGAAGGTTGCCGAACACTTGATGCTCATGGACTGACGGTGATCCGGGCGTGTTCCATAACGTTCTCACGTCGTCGTGTTGTTTCCTAGCTAGGGCGAGCTAGGTGGGTTTTTGAGTGGCTAAGGCTTGCGGCACTGTGAGCAAAGCCAGTAACAGAAATGGTGAGCTTTAACTCATGATAATAGTCTAAACAAGCTTGTTCAGGGCAGGGTAGAACAAGGGCAGGTCAATATTCTGCTAAGTATTCGTTTGTGAATAAAAATATTTTCTCCAGTTGGTCTCGTTTTATACTATCTATTTTGAGAGTGAGAAAAACGTATCAATTTCTGCGCTAAATCGTAAAAATAATGTAATGATATTTATGTGTGGGATGGTGAATTATTTTTATTGTATAAATTAATTTGTTATAATGGGTCGAGATTGTGAAATATTCAACTAGGATATAGGTATGAAAAATAAAAGGGCTTGGGCCTTTAAAACAATCAGTAAAAAAGAACTAGTTTATCGTGGTAATGATGGTTATGATGATAATCCATTTGAGTCGTATTCTTATGATAATTTGGTTGCTAATCATAAGCAAGTTGAATCTGGGGATATTGTTGTAATATATAACAGAAAGCATGTTATTGGTGTGGCGGTAATAACCTCTCTTATCAAAGAAGATTCTCAAAAAGAAATAAATCAATGCCCTGTAAATAACTGTAAGGCAGAGAAAATAAGAACCAGAACTAGCAAAAAACCCGAATGGAGATGTAGTAATGGCCATGAATTCGAAAAACCATTAAAAAAACCATACCTGTAATAAAATCTACGGCATTCTATTCTAATAACTTCAAAATACTAAAAATGAATTATCTTGAGCTGGAGGGTAAAATAATAAACCATAACAAACAACTATCTATCCAGGAAGTAAAATTTGAATGGACAAAAGATCTGTGGGAAGGAAATGAGCGTTATATCAATGATTTAGAAAGCATGGAGGCTAGTGAACCTGAAGCCCTATTCAATAAGGAGGATTTGAGAGAGGTAGTTAATCGTTCGATTAAACAAAGACGAGGACAACGTTCGTTTAGGGAAAAACTTCTCAAAAAAAATAATCATTGTGCTATAACTAAATGTGCGGTTTTAGATATTCTTGAGGCCGCTCATATCTATCCATATAAAAATAAATCACATAACCATATAAGTAACGGTATTTTACTTAGGGCTGATATACATACACTTTTTGATCTTGATTTAATAGCTATTGAGCCTAAGAACTTCACTGTTCACATTAATGAAAAACTTAAAAAAAGTGAGTATTCGATTTATGAAGGTAGTATTCTTAGTATTTCCCACAAACTGTCACAAGATGCATTAGAAGAAAGATGGGAAATATTTATGGATAAAAATAAATAAGTTAAAAGTTTATAGAATGGTTCATGTGACCTGCCCCCACGATTAGATACAACACTCAGTTAGTAACGTCGGAATCTTCAT
>OGRX01000427.1_pt1 | contig 16579 bp, 16 predicted proteins | sample 1573761 | NCBI WGS metagenome assembly OGRX01 (sample SAMN03295852, study PRJEB24534) | human gut metagenome | isolation source: fecal sample 2 from infant 8 | host: Homo sapiens | place: USA: Pittsburgh, PA | collected 2014-07
TGCTCTGCTGGAGATTTACACAGGTGCGGCGGCCCGGTACGTCCAGACATGGACACGCCGAACGCTCTATGAAAAGGAAAGCAGCCCTGGCTACGCTGACGACCCGGACCCGATACTGCTCAATGATGATGTTAAGGCAGCCATGCTACTGCTTATCGGTCACTGGTATGCAAACAGGGAATCGGTAGTTATAGGTGAAACCGTGTCTCAGGTTCCATTAGCTGTGGAGGCTCTTCTTCAGCCTTACAGGATATATGGCCTATGAGTTCATTGCGTGCTGGCGAGCTTGATAAACGCATCGTATTACAAAAACTCGAAATTCAGCGAGGGCCACTGGGAGAACCGCTTCCAGGTGGCCCCGTCGTGGTCGCTACTGTTTGGGCCAGGGCTGAGAATGTTTCTAACAGAAAAATTCGCACACTGGATCAACAACAGGTTGTTGAAACCTGGTTATTCACTATCAGGGTGCGTTCAGACGTCCAAACTGACTGGAAAATAGCGTGGAATGATGATGTCTATACAGTTCGCGCCGTTGATCGTAGCAAGTCTGATCGATGTGTAATAACGGCTGAACGGGATATACGACATGATAGAACAGGCAATTAAAATCTCGCTTGAGCGTCTTTCCGGGATGACTGTTTATCCTCTTCTTCTACCAGACAGCGAGCAAAACGGTATTACATTCCAGCGGATATCAGACCCGGAAGTTGAAACGGGAATGGTACGAACAGGGCTTATTGCTGGTCGTTTTCAAATCTCAATGTACAAAGTGGATGATTATACCGGGCTGGTGAAACTGGATAAGGCTATCTGGTCTCAATGGAAAAGTATTGTCCACGGAGAGCTTGAAGGTTATCCCGTTCAGTACATTCAGCGTGGGAATATACTTCAGGACAAAACAACCCTTACCAGCAATCAGGTTCAGTACAGGCTTACCCGAGATTTCGTGCTTTATTTTTATGAGGACTCATCATGATTCGCATGGAAGTTAAAGGGCTTCAGGAACTCGAACGCCAATTACTTTCCCTTGGTGAAAAGGTTGGTACGCAGGTTTTACGGGAGGCCGGGAAAGCTGCACTTGAGCCCGTTCTGGAGGATATGAAAGCGCATGCTGGTTACGACGAATCGGCGAAAGATGAGCACATGCGCGATTCAATTAAAATCCGCTCATCCTCTTCGAAAGCAAAGGGCAATGCAGTTGTTTATCTTCGCGTTGGCCCGAGTAAAAAACACTTCATCAAAGCGCTGGCTCAGGAGATGGGAACCGTAAAGCAAGTCGCAAGTCCCTTCATTCGTCCGGCGCTCGATTATCAGAAAGCGAAAGTTCTGCGCATCCTTGCGATAGAAATACGCGACCGAATTGAAAACCACCGGTAGCGCTCGCTGCCACCTTCAAAGAGAGAGAAATTATGGCTGATAAAACTTCGCCAGAGTACGCGATGCTGCCTGCTGGCACCGTCGTTATGTGGGGTGCTGCGGGCAGCGACGTAGCAACAATGAAACCACTCATTAACTGTAAAGCGCTGGGAGCTACAGGACAGACGGGCAGCTTTGTAGACTGCACTACGCTGATCGATACCAGTAAACAGTTTATCTCTGACCTGCCTGAAGGCCCTGAAAAATCGCTGGGCTTTATTGACGATCCAGCCAACCAGGACTTTGCTGATTTCCTCAACGCAGCAGAGAACCGGGAAACCGTACAGTTTTACGTTGAGCTGCCAAATGGTCGAACGGCGAACATGATTCTGGCCCTGTCTGGCTGGCAGATGAATGAAATTACCGCTCCGGCAAGTGAAGTCATTCAAATCACTGTTCAGGGAAAACAGAACAATATTACCTGGGGCACGGCTGCCGGCAGCTGATCAGGGCATTACTAACTGGCCACCTCCTGGTGGCCTTTTATTATCTAACTCTCAGGAAAAACTATGTCTACCATCGATGTTTCTGCACTTAAATCCGCACTTCTGAAGCCTAAAAGCGCCGTTGTTACCGCCGAAATTTTTGGCACCACCGTTTATCTACGCCGCATGACCGCGGGAGAACTCATCGATCATGAAGAAGCGCTGCGAGACAGTCAGATTGCAGAAGATGCACGTAAAGCTTCAGAGATCAGTGTGCAGTTGATCGTCGATTGTCTTGTCCATCCCGATGGCAGCCTAATCGCAGCTGAAGACAAACCTACCGCAGCCGAGCTTCTTCAAACTCATGACAACGTGGCGCTCCTTGATGCAATCGCCACAGTAAAAAAACATGCGCTGGGCAAGCTTGAAGACGCGGAAAAAAACTAACGAGCTCGCCCTGGCTTGAGCTGATTTTCTGGCTGGCTGACCGCTGGGGCGAGCCTGACCCTTCAAAGATTGCTTCACTTCCGGCAGAAACCCTTTTTCACTGGCGTGCGTATTTTCTGCGTACTGGTGCCATAAGCCGACCCGGTGAAGAAATTTCTCCGACTCCTGAAACCCCGCCTCCTGCTGTAGTCAGTAATGTTGACGATCAGTGTGCGGCAGTAATGAGAGCGTTAATGTAATGGCTGACGTTGCTTCCCTTGCCGTCGGGCTGCATCTCAACGCAGCCAACTTTAAATCTCAGCTGATGGGTGCATACGGTGATGCTGAGAACTCATCAAAGCGTTTCAACCGTAACGCACAGGAAGATGCTAAAAAGACAGATGAAGCCTATTCCCGGATGGGGAAAACCATCGCGGGTGTTGCTGGTCGCCTGGCGGGATTTGCCGGTGCCGGTTTATCACTTGGCGCCATCATTACTACCACGCGTGAATACGGACAGGCTTTATCCGACCTTTCGGCTATTACCGGCGCTACAGGTGCCCAGTTAAAATCGCTTGATGAAGCTGCCCAGGAGATGGGGCGTAGCACTGAGTACAGTGCGAGCCAGGCGGTGGAAGCCCTGAAATTGATGGCGTCCGCTAAACCTGAACTTCTTCAGACCGCAGACGGACTTACTGAGGCGACAAAGAGCGCGCTAACGCTTGCCCAGGCCGCAGGATCAACTTTGCCAGATGCAACCCGCACTCTGGCTCTTTCCCTTAACCAGTTCGGGGCCGGGGCTCAGGAAGCGGATCGTTATATTAACGTGCTGGCTGCCGGTGCCAAGTTCGGGGCATCGGAAATCGCAGATACAGCTGCGGCTATTAAAAATGGTGGGGTGGCCGCTGCACAGGCAGGCGTTGGGTTTGAAACGCTTAACGCAGCGATTCAGGTTCTGGCTGAGCGTGAAATCAAAGGCGGTGAAGCAGGAACTGCGCTGAGAAACGTTATTCTTGCCCTCGAGAAAGGTACAGACAAAACGCTCAAACCATCGGTTGTGGGGCTCAGTGGTGCTCTGGATAATCTCTCAAAGAAAAACCTTTCTACGGCTCAGGCTGTAAAACTGTTCGGTGTTGAGAATATCAATGCGGCATCAGTGCTGGTGGACAACCGCAGCAAACTTAACGCATTAACCCTTGCCCTAACTGGAACACAGACTGCGCATGAGCAGGCCGCTATTCGTGTTAATAACCTGAATGGCGACATCATGGGGCTGACCAGTGCTTTTGAAGGCATGATCATTAAAATTGGTCAAAGTAGTACCGGACCGCTTCGTTCAGGCATTCAGTCAGTAACTGACGGTATCAACCTGCTTACCGATAATTTCAACGCGGTTGCAAGTGTGGCCTTATACACACTGATCCCGGTTCTTTCGACCAAACTGACAGCTGGTCTTCGCGAAAACATAAGCGCATGGCAGCAGAATCAGGCAGCCGTTAAAGCAGCAGCAGCGGCTCAGGCTGATGGCGCACGTAAAACGCTGGAAGCTACTTCTGCCACGCTAAAGCGAAATGATGCGGAATTTGGTTATTACCGTCAGCTGGAAAAAACGGCCAGGCAGCATGGTTTGAACGTAAATTACCAGGGAGAGTTTAACCGACTTATCCGTGAAGAAACCGAGCAAACTAATCTGGCCACTCGTGCAAAAATGCAGTTGGCAGCAGCTAATCGTCAGGTATCTCTGACCGCTCGTGCTGCCTCGGTAGCTGTGGGGCTCGCTCGCGGGGCCCTGGCGCTTGTCGGTGGACCTTTTGGGGCTGCGATGCTGGCAGGCTCCGCACTTCTGTATTTTCATCAGCAGGCGAAGGATGCCCGACAGTCAGCAATTAACCTCAAGGATGCTGTCATTGAAACCACTGCTGCGCTGATGCAGATGTCTGATAAACAGCTGGCCGTTAAGCAGATTGACCTGCAAGACCAGTATGAAAATCAGGTAACTCAGCGTAACCAGCTCATCAAGGAAATTCAGGACGCAGACAGCAGACTAGATAGCCTCGGTGGATTTGACCCATTCCGACAGAAAAAGGGGGTAGAGGACAGTAAGAAACGGGCAGAAGCTGACCTTGAAGCCGTTAATAAAGGGTTAGAGACAACACAGTCTAACCTTGAGAATGTCAGTAAGGCGCGTTTTTTGGTCCAGACAGGGATCGCCGAACAAGCAAAATCGCTCGCGAATGACATCAAAAATATCACAGCTCAGACAGCTAAAGCCGGAGAGGGTGTTACCACACCCTGGACCGGTGAAGATACTCAAAAGGCCAGGAAGGAAACGGTCAATCAGTATCTTCAGTTGCGCAGGGAAATCGAAGAAGCTCATGCAACCAGCCTTGGAAAAATTGATCTTCAGGAGAAAGCCAGTCAGGAAAAGCTGATCGCTGCGGCGCGTAAAAATGGAGCAAGCCAGCAGGATCTACAGCGTGCGCTGTTAATGAATGCTGAAAATTATCAGAAGCAACGTAACGAACTTGCTGAGCAGTATTCCCCGGCACGATCGGCCATCAATAAAGAGAAGGAAGCGAGCCAGGAGCTCAAGTCTCTCCTTGATGCACGTTTGCTTACTGAAAAAGAGTACATGGCTACGCGTGTCACACTGTCACAGGAGACATCCCGACAAATCCTACAGGCCCAGGCTAATGCTCTATCAGCACCACGGCTTGAGCTTGCCGGGGACGTTGATCCGCTTGCCCAGCAAAGGAACCAACTCGCACAGCAGCAAAGTCTGGTAAAGACCTATTATCGCAATGGTGCGCTGAGTAAGCAGCAATACGAAATGCTGATGCAGAAGAGCAGTAAAGATTCTGCTGATGCACAGTATCAGACCGCGCTGGAATTATATCGCTCACAGAGTGAATTCAATAATCTGGCGATCGGACTGGTTGAGGCTACCCGGGAGCGAACCACTAATGTCCTGACGGGGCTGCTGACTAAAACGCAGACATTTAAAGAGGGCGTGATCAACCTCTTCTCCACGCTTACTCAGTCGATAATTCAAAACCTCGTCGATATGGCAGCGCAGGCGCTCGTAACAAATACAATCCTGAGTTCAATTATGGGGGTTGGTTCGAGTGTACTTGGCGGTGTTGGGGGAAGTACGGCAGGCAGCTCAGGGACAGCGATTGCCGATTATGGGAGCAATTTCCAGTTCAATGCTAAAGGCGGCGTTTATTCCTCCTCAGACTTAAGTGCCTATAGCGGCCAGGTTGTCGATAACCCTACCTTTTTCGCATTCGCGAAAGGTGCCGGAGTAATGGGTGAAGCGGGACCAGAAGCGATCATGCCATTGACCCGGGCAGCTGATGGTTCACTTGGGGTTCGCGCAGTGTCAGGCGGTGCCTCTGAAGGTGCTGCTCCTCAGGTATTCATCACTATCAATGGCGATGGCAGTACGGCATCACAATCATCTGGCGGGCTGGAAAAATTCGGTAAAAGCGTAGGCAATTTTGTCAGAGATGAATACCGAAAGCTGATACAGGCTGATCTTCGTCCCGGAGGGGCAATCTGGAACAGTACAAACGGGAGGCGGTAATGGCGCTGGAAACTTTCAACTGGAGCCCTAGGGTGAATCCTTCTCAGGACGTCACCATGCGTACGCGTGAGGCGCAGTTCGGAGATGGTTACACCCAGACATCCGGTGACGGACTCAACCCTCGCTCACAAAGCTGGGATCTGACCTTTGTAGGTCTGGAACCCTATATCAAGTCGATCAAAGACTTTCTTGATCGCCATGAGGGAACAAAAGCATTTGCATGGAAGCCGCCGCTTGAGGATTTGGGTCTCTATCGATGCAAACAGTACAAGCCCTCCCCAATGGGGGGAGGCAACTGGTCTTTGACGGCAACATTCATCCAGGCATTTAAACCATGAGCTTAAACGCAGACTATCAGAAGCTGGAAGCCGGAAACGACGTTCGTCTGATTGAGGTGGACGGTTCTTCTTTTGGACTGACGGACGTTCTCCGGTTTCACAATTACAACATTCCCCACACCGAAGCGGAAATAGTCGCCGCTGGCGGGGATGAGGCCAAGCTCCCCGCGAAACCAATCTGGTGGCAGGGTAATGAATATTCCGCCTGGCCGTATCAGCTGGAAGGGCTGGAGAAATCGACCAGTGGCAGCAATGCGACGCCATCACTGACGGTCGCGAACATCGAAAGCTCTATTTCTGCCCTGTGTCTTGCGTATGACGATTTGCTACAGGCTAAGGTCACCATTCACGACACAAAGGCAAAATATCTCGATGCGAAAAACTTCGCAGGCGGTAACCCTACAGCAGATCCGACTCAGGAGAAACTTCAGGTCTGGTATATCGACGGGAAAACGACCGAGCTTGCTGGCGAAACCATTGAGTTTGTACTGTCCAGCCCTATGGATCTTCAGGGACAAATGATCCCCACGCGGCAGCTTCATTCCCTGTGCACATGGTGCATTCGTAATAAGTACCGCACCGGCGACGGCTGCGACTATGCCGGTACGCGCTATTTCGACAAAAACAACAACCCGGTAAGCGATCCGTCACTGGATGAATGCAACGGAACGCTGACGGCCTGCAAACTTCGGTTCGGTGAAAACAACGAACTTTCGTTTGGTGGGTTCCCGGGTACGTCGCTGATCAGGAGCTGATATGCGTCAGAAAACCATTGATGCGATTATGGCGCATGCTGCCGCTGAATATCCTCGTGAGTGCTGTGGTGTGGTGGCGCAGAAAAGCCGCGTTGAACGTTATTTTCCTTGCCGGAATCTTGCCGCGGCGTCGGAGGACAATTTTGTCCTTTGCCCCGAAGATTACGCATCTGCTGAGGACTGGGGTACGGTGATCGCCATCGTTCACAGCCACCCTGACGCCACTACGCAGCCGAGCGAACTGGATAAAGCGCAATGCGACGCAACGCTTTTACCCTGGCATATCGTGAGCTGGCCGGAGGGGGATTTACGCACCATCCAGCCGCGCGGAGAGCTGCCGTTGCTGGAGCGTCCTTTTGTGCTTGGTCACTTCGACTGCTGGGGGCTGGTAATGAGCTATTTCCGGCAAACGCATGGTATCGAACTCCACGATTACCGGGTTGATTATCCCTGGTGGGAAAAAGACTATCCGGACAACTTCTATCAGGATTGCTGGTACGAGTGCGGATTCCGTGAATTCGACGGGCCGCCGAAACCTGGCGATATGGTGATCATGCAGGTCCAGGCTGATAAGTGGAACCACGCGGGTATATTGCTGGAGGGCAATATGCTGCTGCACCACCTGTACGGTCACCTGAGTCAGCGAGTACCATATGGCGGTTACTGGCAGGAACGAACGATGAAGATTCTCCGTTACAAATCTCTGTGCTAACCTTTTGTAAAACCAAAGGGGATAGGGATATGAAAAAAGCATTATTGGCACTTTCTTTATTAATGGTTGGTTGTTCAACAAGCGTAACCCCTCCAAGCGAAGCTTCGTTTGCACCATCTGACAGAACTTTTAAATTTCAGCAATCGGATTCTAACCAGTCTATTACTGTTGTTAGAGATAGTGGGTTTATAGGCGGTGGATGTTTTGCATCCGTTTATATAGATGGACAGTTGTCTGCAAAGTTAGAGCCTAAAGAAAAAGTAAGGTTTTATTTATCCAAGGGTGAACATGCAGTAGGAGCCGCCTTGGAGGGGAGGGGGTTATGTGGCGCAAACGAAGCAAGACAAGAGCGCTACATAAACTTAGGCGATGGAGAAAATAAGTATGTGCGAATTTTCATTGATGAGGGTGGGGACTTGGATATAAGGCCGACGACCTTAAAATAGACGCCATATAAATAAAAACCATTCAAAACCTGCTTTGGCAGGTTTTTTTATAAGGTGAAAAAATGTCAGAGGTTATGTCTCGAATTGAACTTGGTGGGCCATTAGGGAAAACCTTTGGGAAAATCCATCATAGGTTAATTTCTAAAGTAAGTGAAGCTGGCGTTGCTCTCGCAAAAACTATACCGGGGTTTGAGAGCTATATGATTAATAGTAATCGCCGAGGGCTTACTTTTTCTGTTTTTAAAGGTAAGAAGAATATTGGTGTTGATGATCTAGGCTTCCCCGTAACAGGAGAAGTTATCCGAATAGTTCCCGTTGTTATCGGCAGTAAAAGGTCTGGTTTGTTACAAACTATCCTTGGTGCCGTAATTGTAGCTGCTTCCGCAGTAGGAAGTTATTTTGCGCCAGGTAACCCCTTTTCAGCCTTCGGGTATAAATTTGGTGCAGCTATGATTGCTGGTGGAGTTGTCCAGATGCTTTCGCCTCAACCTGGTGGCCTGGCCAGCAAACAAAGCGCAGATAACCGTGCATCGTACGCATTCGGTGGGGTGACAAACACCGCCGCGCAGGGTTACCCGGTACCGGTCCTCTACGGCCGCCGTCGAATCGGCGGGGCAATTATTTCTGCCGGAATTTATGTCGAAGATCAGCAGTAGAGAACAAACCTTTTTACAAGCCACCTTCGGGTGGCTTTTTTTATGGGCGCGATATGGCGAATAAAATTACCGGACGAAAAGGGGGGAGCTCCAGTTCCCGAACTCCTACCGAACAGCCTGATGATCTGCAATCTGTAGCGAAGGCAAAGATTCTCGTTGCGCTTGGGGAAGGGGAGTTTGCTGGACAGCTCACCGGGAAGGATATCTACCTGGACGGAACGGCGCTGGAGAACTCCGACGGCTCCCAAAACTTCAGCGGCGTTACGTGGGAATTTCGCGCGGGTACACAGGCCCAGAAGTACATTCAGGGCATTCCCGGTACCGAAAACGAAATCAGCGTGGGAACCGAGGTAACGAGCGCTACAGCGTGGACACGAACCTTCACCAATACACAGCTTTCAGCGGTTCGTTTACGCCTGAAATGGCCATCGCTTTTCAAGCAGGAGGACGATGGCGATCTGGTTGGTTACTCGGTTAATTATGCGATTGACTTGCAGACGGACGGCGGGACATGGCAGACAGTCCTCAATACCAGTGTGACCGGGAAAACGACCTCAGGTTATGAGCGTAGCCACCGTATTGATTTACCTCAGGCGGGCAGCACCTGGACAATCAGACTACGCAAAATTACCGCTGACGCCAACAGCGCGAAAATCGGCGACACGATGACGCTACAGAGCTTCACTGAGGTGATTGATGCGAAATTGCGATATCCGAACACCGCGCTGCTGTACATTGAATTCGACTCCAGCCAGTTTAATGGTTCTATACCTCAGATCTCCTGTGAGCCTCGTGGCCGCGTTATTCGGGTTCCTGATACTTACGACCCAGAAACCCGCTCTTACAGCGGGACATGGACCGGGGCGTTTAAGTGGGCATGGACGGATAACCCTGCGTGGATATTTTACGATCTGGTTGTTTCTGACCGGTTCGGCCTCGGTCACCGTTTGACTGCTGCTAACATCGATAAATGGACGCTTTATCAGGTCGCCCAGTATTGCGATCAGATGGTGCCGGACGGTAAGGGTGGCGATGGAACAGAACCACGCTATGCCTGCAACGTGTACATCCAGGACCGAAACGACGCTTATACAGTCCTGCGTGATTTTGCGGCCATATTCCGTGGCATGACGTACTGGGGTGGCGATCAGATCGTTGCTCTGGCCGATATGCCCCGTGATGTGGATTACAGCTACACGCGCGCTAACGTTGTTGGCGGTCGCTTCACCTATTCAAGCAGCACAACGAAAACCCGCTACACTACAGCGCTGGTTTCATGGTCCGATCCCGGTAACGCCTATGCTGACGCGATGGAACCCGTGTTCGAGCAGGCGCTGGTGGCGCGGTACGGCTTCAATCAGCTGGAAATGACAGCCATTGGCTGTACCAGACAGTCAGAAGCGAACCGAAAGGGGCGCTGGGGTATTCTCACCAACAACAAGGATCGCGTTGTTTCGTTCGATGTCGGGCTGGACGGAAACATACCGCAGCCTGGCTATATCATCGCTGTGGCAGACGAGCTGCTTTCCGGAAAGGTTATGGGCGGACGCATCAGCGCCGTTAATGGTCGCGTTATCAAACTTGACCGTGTAGCTGATGCGGCAGCAGGTGATCGCCTTATCCTCAACCTTCCCTCCGGAGCGTCACAGAGCAGGACCATTCAGGCGGTTAACGGGGAATCGGTCACAGTCACCACCGCGTACAGTGAGACGCCTCAGGCCGAAGCTGTCTGGGTGGTTGAGTCAAACGAACTCTACGCGCAGCAGTATCGTGTTGTGAGTGTCGCTGATAACGATGATGGCACTTTCACCATTACCGGTGCATGGCACGATCCGGATAAATATGCCCGAATCGATACCGGAGCCATCATTGACCAGCGGCCGGTGAGCGTGATCCCGCCGGGCAACCAGTCGCCGCCTGCGAACATCGTGATCAGCTCGTTTTCTGTGGTGCAGCAAAATATCAGCGTCGAAACGATGCGCGTGAGCTGGGACCAGGCGCAGAACGCTATCGCCTATGAAGCGCAATGGCGCCGCAATGATGGGAACTGGGTTAACGTGCCGCGCAGCTCCACCACGTCATTCGACGTCCCCGGGATTTATGCCGGGCGCTACCTGGTGCGCGTACGCGCAATCAATGCCGCAGAAATCTCGTCCGGATGGGGCTATTCAGAAGAGAAAACGCTGACGGGGAAAGTGGGCAATCCGCCGAAACCGGTCGGCTTCATCGCTTCCGATAATGTGGTATTCGGTATCGAGCTGAACTGGGGATTCCCGGCGAACACCGACGACACGCTGAAGACGGAAATTCAGTACAGCCTGACCGGTACCGAAGACGATGCGATGCTGCTGGCAGACGTACCCTATCCGCAGCGCAAGTATCAGCAGATGGGCCTTAAGGCAGGGCAAATTTTCTGGTACCGCGCGCAGCTGGTGGACCGCAGCGGAAACGAATCAGGGTACACAGACTTTGTGCGCGGGCAGGCCAGCATTGATGTATCCGATATCACCGATGCAATCCTGGAGGAGATTAAAGAGACTGATACGTTCAAAGACCTGATCGAGAGCGCGTTGCAGAGCAGTGAAAAGTTCGCAGAACTGGCTGATGCAATCAAAGAGAATGCAAACGGTCTTGCAGCGGCGGTTGGATCGAATAAGCAGACAGCAGAAGCAATCATCGGCAACGCGCTTGCTATTGCTGATGTTGTCGTGCGGCAGACAGCCCAGCAGGGCGCTAACTCTGCGACCTTCGAACAACTCCGGGAGGTGATCGCTACTGAAACGGAGGCGCGCGTAACGGATGTTACCCGTCTTGAGGCAAAAACAGCGCAGAACGTAGCGGGAATTACCGAGGTAAGGCAGGCTCTGTCAGATGAAGCTCAGGCAAGGGCTACTGCTGTTGATCAGCTCACTGCGAGTACTCAGGTCATTTCTGATAAAGCTGATTCGGCTTCGAGTAAAGCTGACGCTGCATCAGGTAAGGCAGATGCGGCCGAGCAAGCCAGCTCGCAAAATACCGCTGATATCACCACGTTGCGACAGGTTGTCACCGACACGACTTCATCAATGGCATCCCGTCTGGAGGAACTGGGAGCAAGGACAGATACTGCCAGCGGCGGCATCCAGAATAACGCTATCGCGCTAATAACGAGTACGCTGGCGCAGGTTGATCAGCAGGTGAGACTCAGCGCGCAGTATGGTGACAGTAAGGCCAGCATCGATCGTATTGATAATGTTATGGCAAGCGACAGGGAGGCAACAGCGCGTTCGCTGCTGAGTGTGCAGACTGACGTGAACGGCAACAAGGCAGCAATCAACAACCTGAACCAGACGTTTTCCAATTATCAGCAGGCCACGGCCACGCAGATAAACGGCATTACGGCGACCATCAACGGGCACACTTCAGCGATCACCACCAACGCGCAGGCCATTGCGAACGTCAACGGCGACCTGAAGGCGATGTACAGCATCAAGGTTGCCGTGGATGCGAACGGAAAACAGTATGCTGCTGGTATGGGGATAGGTGTTGAGAATACTCCATCTGGCATGCAGTCGCAGGTATTATTCCTCGCAGATCGTTTTGCAGTGATGATGCAGGCAGGAGGAACCCCTACCATCGTATTCACCACGCAAAATGGTCAGTTGATAATCCGCGATGCTGTTATCGGGGAGGGGACGATCGGTAACAGTAAAATCGGTAATTACATCCAGTCATCAACCTGGGATGGAACAGGGAATGTCGGATGGCATATCAACAAGTCCGGGTATGCCGTGTTTAACAACGTGACTGTTCGTGGCTCGATTTACGCCACAACGGGTAACTTTGGATTCAGTGGGCCGAACAAGGCGACGGTGATAGACAGTAATGGTGTAACTATCAACCTGACCGGAGGCGGCCGTATCGTACTTGGAGAATGGACATAACATGCCAAGAGGACTACTAATTGATCTGAATGATGGCGGAAAGCGGATGGAGATAACGGCGGGTCTTCGGTGCCCGTCTTTTGGAGCCTACTTTGACAGTGGCTACCAGAAAGCCAAATACGCTGATATTGCCGGTTATGTTTCCGGGGCGCAGGTGCTGTTTATCCCGCACGCGACAGCTTACCTTGATTCAGGGCTGCTTCATAAAATGAACTCGGTCACCATATCCGGTGGCCGTGTGACGCAGAACTCCACGATGAAGGACGTAAGCATCAGTGAGCGTGAGAGTACGTACACGTTCCCCGGAAGCATCTGGCAGATATTTCCTCCTGGCCAGCGTAAAGGAGAAGGCCTGCTTATTGATGACAGTACTGACTTCCTGGCGATTACCAATGCCACGCAGTCAGGGCAGTGTATCTGGAAGGGGACCGTCAATGTCCCCACTGGCGGCTGGGCAGTTCCCACAATAGCGGGATACGACAAGTCCAAATATATCGTCTTTGGGCGCTGCAATAGCGGTAATACAGTCGATTTCGATGGCAACACGGTCAGGTTCTTCAGCCCTCCATCCACCAACGATGATGCTCCGACGACCGGCACGATAGATATTGTCATCTTCGCCAGTGGCGTGGCGCCGCAGCCTGGCACGGGGCTAAACATCTTCAATGCAGCCGGAGCCTGCACGTTTTCAACAACCAGGCGTCCCTTCGTCTACCTCAATCAGCTCTGGACGCCTTCGAAAAATGCCGTGAGCATCGGCAAAGGCTATGTTCCGCTGGGCAGATTCGGGCTGATGGCCCATGAAGTAAATGGCATGTATGTGTATCGAATGTTTGGAATAAAAATACAGAACGGCAGTGCTTCAGTTCAGGGTGGGAAATATCTTGGGCGCGAGCGGTATGCAATTTTTGGTAATGACACGGTAACGCCACTGAACCTTCCCGTTCTACCCGATATGTACGTCTGAATAAACTATCTTTTTAATCAACCTCGCTCCGGCGGGGTTTTTTTATTGCCTGGAGAAAACATGATTTATACCACTGGCACTATCGCCATCAGCGGAAACACCCTTACAGGTACCGGCACAAACTTCACTGCTGCTGGTTCTCTTATTCGTAACGGCTGTACCGTTATTGCAATGACCAGCCCTGTGCAGGTATTTCAGATTACCACCATCGGCAGCGCAACAAGTCTCACCGTAACGCCAGCAGCTAACCCAACTGTTCCCGCCGGAACCCGATTTGCCATTCTTCTGAGTGACAGTCTGAGCGTGGATGGTCTGGCGCAGGATATCGCTGAAACCTTCACGATGTACCAGCGCTACATGAGCGGGTTCGCTGATGTAATGAACGGGACATCTGATGTCACCATCACTATCAACGGCACTGTCGTTACCGTGCCGGGTCAAAAATCTCTGGCGAAGAAAGGGGATAACAGCGACATTACCAGCCTTTCTGGGCTGAAAACAGCTCTCAGCATTGAGCAGGGAGGGACCGGGGCAAAGAATGCCGCTGACGCTCGCACAAAACTCGGTTTAGGAAACAGCGCTACACGAGACGTTGATAGCCAGTTTTCCCCAGGTTCCGCGTATCTAAACGGAGCTGCTGTCATGGCGCAATGCCATCGCGATTATCGCAATATCGGCCCTTACGACGCTATATCACAGTACCCGCTCGGTATGTCTTTTGGCATACAGCTTGGAGGAAGTGGCTGGGGTGGCGGTAGCGGGGCAGACACCTACACGGGTATGTTGACGCTACGTGGGTGGCATGATTTTTCTGCTGGTGGCTATGTGTCGTGGCAGCTTGCCTCAACCTCTCAGGGACTGAAGTACCGTCAGGGCAACGGTACAATTCAGGGCAATGCTAACGTAGGGTTCTCCACGACGCACACCATTTATTCGACGCAGAACACCACGAAAGCCAGTGACGGAACGCTCAAGGCTGCATCTCCGATCGCCAGAATCGTAAAATCTCAGGAAGAGAACCAGCGTACCGATGTTGACGAAGTAGGCTTCACCTGGTGCGGCTGCGGTACGGCGAACGCCGAGGCTGAAGGGATCAAAATCTCGAGACTGGATGTTGGGGTGTATGTTCTTATCGGCTCGGCAGGCCTGGCATCAGAAGGCTGGCAATTGTTGCCGCCAATGGACCCGGGTGGAATGGGAGAGCTGGGTGTTGTTGAAGCGGAGCAGACAGAAAGCGGTGGGCTGACGATTCGGCTTTTTAAGCGGAAATACATGCTGAGCGATGAAGGGGAGATCGTCAAAACAAAAGGGGATCCTATGGATGTTCCGGCCAACAGCTGGATCGACGTACGCCTAGACATGCCAGAGGATAGCATCTGGAATAAACGCCAGAAAGAATCGAGTGAAGCGGCCTTACAAGAACCTGCTTCGTAAAATAAACCGCCGCCTGTCGTATGCAAGAACGGGCGGCGGATGGTTGCTCAGTGTTCATGCCTGAGCAATCGCCGGGAATACTACCTGAGTAAAACTCAAATACCAACCTGACGAACGGTAGGTGATTCTGACGTTAACCACATGTCAGATTCATCAAACATTTCTTCCAGCATTCGGTTCAGTTTTTCACGATCACTTTTGCTGGCGTTGCTGTTTAAGGCGTTCGCCTGCATCGGCTTAACCTTCACTTCTGCGTCAGGGAAAATCTGGTGCACCCGTTTAGTCAGCTCTGCCAGAATAATCTCTCTGGCGCCAACCAAGCCATCAACATTACGCTTGTCATAGACCAGCTCAACGAACATAAAGACCTCCGGAAACGACTGTATTTTTAAAGAGAATTTATACTGGTTATTTGTACAGTGTCAACGGTTAGGTATATAGCATTTCAGAAGAGAGCTATGGGGCATGGATGGGGCAAAAAAATTGTTTTTGAGGCGGTTTGGGGCATGAGTGGGACATTTTTACTCATATGAACTTTGCTGATTTTCATATGAAGTGAATTTTATGTGATTGATAATTATAAAGAATACACATGCTCTTGGGCGTTCTTTAGTGATTTTTAAAATTGCCGCGTCACGCAGTTAAAGTGTCGGGCATACTCTTCAAGGCTGGTAATACCCAGGCGCACCCATTTCGGGTGCGACCACTGGGGCAGGCCCACGTACATCATAGCGCGCTGAGGATCTCATCCGTGCTGCGCACGCGACCGATACGCGGGAAGATATGGGTCATGCTGCCCTGGTGCTGATCCGCAAAGGCTGCGCTGCACGCATCTTCCGCGATCACCAGGTTAAAGCCCAGCTCCCAGGCGTTACGGGCGGTGGATTCCACACCGATGTTGGTGGAGATCCCGCACAGAATAATCGTGTCGATCCCGCGACGGCGCAGCTGGAGCTCCAGGTCGGTGCCGTAGAATGCGCCCCACTGGCGTTTGGTGACTTCTATATCGCTGTCGCGTTTACCGAGCGAGACAGGATATGTCCACCAGTTGTCCGGCAGCGCCTGCGCCGGGGCCTTGGCATCAACCGGCTGCTTTAACGCTTCGGCGAAATCAGCGGACCAGCCGACGCGCACCATAACAACAGGCGAGCCGCTGGCGCGGCATTTTTCTGCCAGGCGCGCAGCGCGGCTGACCACATCGTCAGCGGTGTGCGGACCACCGGCAAAAGGCAGAATGCCTTCCTGTAAATCAATGACCACAAGGGCGGTTTTGGTGGCATCAAGTGTAAACATCGTCACTCCCGTCAAATGATTGCTTTTCTACACCTTACGACGTGATGGCCTGTTATCGGTCGGATAATTTTGTTAATTTTTGTGAGAATAGGCAATAAGAGTTCAGCAAACGCGCGTCAGGCCGTGCTTCGCTCTTATCGTGCGGCAGAATTTCCAGTATAATAGCCGCCTTTTTTCATCCAGTTGTGACATACAGAAAGCT
>OGRX01000433.1_pt1 | contig 16333 bp, 13 predicted proteins | sample 1573761 | NCBI WGS metagenome assembly OGRX01 (sample SAMN03295852, study PRJEB24534) | human gut metagenome | isolation source: fecal sample 2 from infant 8 | host: Homo sapiens | place: USA: Pittsburgh, PA | collected 2014-07
CCCAGGCCAAATCACCGGAAGCCTTACGAGCAATGGTCGCCGGGACGCTGGCTAATTTTCAGCATCCAACCCTGAAGCACAATCTCACGACGCTGAAAGCGCTTCATCACGTCGCATGGCTGGACGATACGCTGCACATTGAGCTACAGATGCCGTTCGTCTGGACCAGCGCCTTTGATGTCCTGAAAGAGCAAACCAGCTCTGAGCTGCTGCGCATTACCGGCGCAAAAGCAATTGACTGGAAGCTAAGCCACAGCATCGCCACGCTCAAGCGCGTGAAAAATCAGCCGGGCGTTAACGGCGTGAAGAACATCATCGCCGTCAGCTCGGGCAAGGGCGGGGTGGGTAAATCGTCGACCGCCGTGAACCTGGCGCTTGCGCTGGCGGCTGAAGGGGCGAAAGTCGGCATTCTGGATGCGGATATCTACGGCCCGTCCATTCCAAACATGCTGGGGGCGGAAAACCAGCGTCCAACTTCGCCGGACGGCACCCACATGGCGCCAATCGTGGCGCACGGTCTGGCGACCAACTCCATTGGTTACCTGGTCACGGACGATAACGCAATGGTCTGGCGTGGCCCGATGGCCAGCAAGGCGCTGCTGCAAATGTTGCAGGAGACAATGTGGCCTGACCTCGATTATCTGGTACTGGACATGCCGCCGGGCACCGGTGATATCCAGCTGACGCTGGCGCAGAACATTCCGGTTACCGGCGCCGTCGTGGTCACCACGCCGCAGGATATCGCGCTGATCGACGCCAAAAAAGGCATCGTCATGTTCGAGAAGGTGGAGGTGCCGGTACTGGGTATCGTCGAGAACATGAGCATGCACATTTGCAGCAACTGCGGGCACCATGAGCCTATCTTTGGTACCGGTGGCGCCGAAAAGCTGGCGGCGCAATACCACACGCAACTGCTGGGGCAACTGCCGCTGCATATCACACTGCGTGAAGATCTGGATAGCGGTAAGCCGACGGTGGTCAGCCGTCCAGATAGCGAATTCACGGAAATCTATCGTCAGCTGGCGGGGCGCGTTGCGGCGCAGCTTTACTGGCAGGGCGAAGTCATTCCGGGTGAAATCGCCTTCCGCGCGGTGTAACGCCTCTGCGCGTTAGTGCCGGGTGGCGGCTTCGCCTTACCCGGCCTGGCTCGATTTTGTAGGTCAGGTAAGCGTAGCGCCACCTGACTTTACCCAAGCCGATAGTGCATCAAATAATACTCTCCGTCCGGAGAATCTCCCGTCGCCTCAATGTGCCAGCCGTGGCGCTGGTAAAACGCAACCGCCCGCTCATTCTTCACCAGACACTTGAGTGAACCCGTGCTGGTAAACGTCTTCTGCACGTGTTCAAGCAACACATGTCCGACGCCCAGGCTCTGATAGTTCGGATCGACAAACAGGTTGTGCAGAAAATTATCGTTCGTCGAGACTGAGGCAAAGCCAAGTCGGTGCCCATCCTGCTCCGCCACCCAAATCCCTTCGTCCAGGGTTGCCGCGTCAAAATCTTCAAGTTGCCACGCAGAACTGTCCAGCCACGGCCAAGCTTCACGTCGGGCGTGAAGGAAGAGCGTGCGCAGGAAAGGGCGATCGCTCTCCTGCCACGGACGGATTAGGATCGTATCAGCGGTGATAGAAAATATCTCCGTTATAGGCTTTGTAGATTTTGCCATCGGCATCGCCAATCAGAACATAATTCTCACCCATGTAGGTCCAGTGTGTACCGGCATCGGGCGCGGGAAGGTTACGCAGCTGGTACTGTTTGATGGTGTACTCAGGCGTCTGATACTGCGCGGGCGCGGTGTCGCCGATTTTAAACTTCGTAAAATCGGCAATAAACTCTTGCTCTTCATAGGCCTTGATGCCGGAAGGCGCTGTCGATGTTTGCGGTGCAGCGTGCGCGGCCCCCGCCAGTGACAGTAATACACCCAGAAGCAACAATTTACGCTTAGCCATTTTTTCTCCAGTCATATCGTTACTGATACTTTTTGTGTGCAGATCCGCTAACGGATGGCAGACAGTTCATTTTAAGTATCCTCACAGGGTGAGTTTGCAAAAAATGTAACAAAAGTGCACGGTTTTGTGTAGTCGCAACCGTCATTAATTATTACTTCGACGAATAAATATGAGCTTATACAGATAACATAATTATTGGTTTATTAATTAATTCTGAAAAAACATTTTCAAGGCAAATTTACTAAGATTCAGGCATGCATTCAACAAATAGAACATTTAAGATTGCCTGAAACCCTCTTTCCGAATGCCTGATTAAGACAATGCAGGGCTGTAAAGTCTGCCCAAAGGAATGTCGTGTGGTTTTATAAATACTCTTTGTGTTTCTGTTAATTCATTGAATAACAGCAACTTGTGCTTGAGTGAAATGTTACTGTTTTATCCTGTATACGATAATCACTACTATAAAAGATATTATGTAATAAATGAAAAACACAACAGTTGTATCGATATTATTTTTAATTATTACCCCCTTATCTGGCTGCGTATTTTACCCTGGCCAGCATCTCGATCTCGCTGGGAAAAAGATAATTGCCGCAGAAGATGCAAATGATCGTCTTGAGAAACGGATTGATGTTTATCCTCTTACGCCTTCGTTAATTGAAAAAATGCGACCATCGGTTTTGAAATCTCAGGCAAATCCTAATCTGGATGAACAGGTCAAAAACTGGGAATACCGTATCGGCGTTGGGGATATTCTAACCGTCACCGTCTGGGATCACCCTGAACTGACAACCCCGGCAGGGCAGTATCGTAGCGCCAGTGACACCGGTAACTGGGTCAATGCCGACGGCACGCTTTTCTATCCCTATGTCGGTAAATTGCCGGTGGCTGGCAAAACGGTCGCACGGGTACGCGAGGAGATCACGGCCCGGCTGAACAATGTTATTGAAAGCCCGCAGGTGGATGTCAGCGTCGCCTCTTTTCGCTCACAAAAAGCCTATGTGACGGGCGAGGTGGTGAAGTCAGGGCAGCAGGCTATTACCAATATCCCGTTAACGGTCATGGATGCCGTGAACGCCGCTGGGGGGCTCTCTGCCGACGCGGACTGGCGCAATGTCGTGCTGACGCATAATGGGAAGGACACGCGCCTCTCGCTATATGCGCTGATGCAGCATGGCGATCTCACGCAAAATAAGCTGCTCTATCCCGGCGATATTCTGTTTGTCCCCCGTAACGATGCGCTGAAAGTGTTCGTCATGGGCGAGGTCGTTAAACAGAGCACGCTGAAAATGGATCGCAGCGGCATGACCCTGGCCGAAGCGCTGGGCAATGCCGGTGGGCTGAACCAGAATATGGCCGATGCCACCGGAATTTTTGTCATTCGTTCGCTGCCGAAAAGCGAGCGTTCAGAAAAAATTGCCAACCTCTACCAGCTCAATGCTCAGGACGCATCAGCCATGGTGTTAGGCACCGAGTTTCAGCTTGAGCCCTATGACATTGTCTATGTCACCACTGCACCACTGTCCCGCTGGAATCGCGTGATATCACAGCTTGTTCCGACCATCAGCGGGGTGCATGACCTTACCGAAACGGTTCGTTACATCAGATCGTGGCCGCAATAATGTTCAAATCAATACTCGTGGTTTGCACCGGAAATGTCTGCCGTTCTCCGATTGGGGAGCGGCTTTTACGCCAGCACCTGCCCGACAGATATATCGCCTCGGCGGGCATATTCGGGCTTGAAGGGCACCCGGCGGATGACAGCGCCCAGGACGTAGCCTGGCGGCATGGGATTTCCCTCGACGGTCATGTGGCGCGCAGGCTGACACGCAATTTGATGCAGGGATCCGATCTTATCCTGGTTATGGAGCCGGAACATCTTCGCTTCATTGCGGCCATGGCGCCGGAGATTCGAGGAAAGTCGCTGCTTTTTGGGCAATGGCTGGAGCCGCAGGAGATCCCCGATCCCTACCGTAAAAGCCGGGAAGCGTTTGAATATGTGTTTGGGCTATTGGGTAAAGCCAGTCAGGAATGGGCACGTCGTTTAGGTCAGAAAGGAATGAAGCATTAATGTCGTCTTACACAACAGACAATTATGGTGCAGCGGCACCCCAACAACATGAAGTCGATCTCGTTCGTTTGCTCGTCGAGATGATCGACCACCGCACGATGATTCTGTGCGTGACGTTCCTGTTCATCCTGTGCGCCGGTCTCTATGCCTGGATTGCGCCACCTGTTTATCAGGCGGATGCCATGGTGCAAATTGAAAACAAACACGATAACAACCTGCTCAAAGGTTTGAGCCAGCTGGGCACCGATGTGTCGCCGGATGTTGCCCCTGAAATTTTACTGCTGAAATCCCGCATGATCCTCGGCGAGACCGTTGACAAATTAGCTCTGACACAGCAGGCAAAGCAGCGCGTTTTGCCTGTGGTGGGGCGTCTCTGGCAGCGTCTGCAAGGGCGTGAGCAGGGCAAAATCACGTTAGGCGAACTCCAGCTCCCGCAGGTGGAAGGCAAAGCGCAAGAGCTCACGCTGACCGTACAGGAAGCGGGAAAATATCACCTGACGGGCGAAAACATTGAGGCCGACGGCCAGGTTGGGAAAACGCTGGTTACGCAAGGGATCGTTCTGCTGGTGACGTCGATTGAGGCGATGCCAGGCACGCAATTTTCGCTTAAGTCGTTGACGCGGCTTGAGACGATCAACGCGCTTAAGAAGCGTCTCACGGTTGCAGAATCGGAGAAACAGAGCGGTATCGTGACCTTAACCCTGACGGGCGAAGATCCTGACAGCATCGCCCGGGTGCTGAATGCAATTGCTGAAAATTATCTCCAGCAAAATATCGCGCGCCAGGAGGCTCAGGATTCTCGTAGTCTGGATTTTTTACAGGCGCAGTTGCCGAAAATCAGCGCGGACCTTGATCAGGCAGAAGCGCGGCTGAATGCCTACCGGGCGCAGCGAGACTCGGTGGACCTGTCTCTGGAGGCAAAATCTGTCCTGGATCAGGTTGTTAACGTTGAGAATCAGCTAAATGAGCTGACGTTCCGGGAGGCAGAGATCTCCCAGCTCTTTAAAAAGAGTCACCCTACCTATCGTGCATTGCATGAAAAGAGACAGACCCTTGAGCGGGAACGGGAGCGTCTCAATAACCGTGTGTCAGCTATGCCCTCCACGCAGCAGGAGATTTTACGCCTGAGCCGCGATGTTGAGTCGGGTCGCACGATTTATTTACAGCTATTGACGCGCCAGCAGGAGCTGAATATTTCCCGCTCCAGCGCTGTCGGGAACGTGAGGATCATTGATGAGGCTGTTACGCTGCCGGACCCGATAAAGCCGCGTAAAGCGTTAATCATCGTTCTTGGCGCGCTGTTCGGGCTAATGCTCTCAATGGGGACCGTGCTGGTACGTCAGGCGTTCAAACGTGGGATCACGCTTTCCGAACAGCTGGAAGCGCAGGGGATGCCGGTTCTGGCTACGTTGCCACGTTCACAGTGGCTGTGGAGTAAAACGCAGTTGCGCAGAAAAAATCCGTTTTCTCGTCGCTGGAAACACAAAACCTCGGATGTGCCTTTCCTGCCCGTCGATCGCCCTGCTGATATGTTTGTTGAAGCGGTGCGCGGGCTGCGGACCAGTCTGCATTTCACCATGATGGAGGCTGAGAACCGCATTGTGATGATTTCTGGCCCCACGCAGGACTGCGGAAAAACGCTGGTGGCGACGAATCTGGCGGCCATCGCCGGGCAGAGCGGTCAGCGGGTGCTGTTTATTGATGCGGATATGCGCCAGGGCTATGTTCATAATATTTTTGGTCTGGAGAACCGCCACGGATTGTCCTGCCTGCTCGAAGGGAAACGCGACTTAGCGGAGGTCATTCAGCATGCTGAAAAAGGGGGAATTGACGTCATCACCTGCGGCCCGGAACCCCTGCGCCCGTTAGAATTGCTGTTAAGCGAACGATTCCTTTCCGTCATGTCCTGGGTTAACGAGCAATATGACATTGTCATCATTGATACTCCGCCGGTCCTGGCCGTCACCGATGCCGCGCTGGTCGCCAGAGCAGCCGGAACAACGCTAATGGTTGCCCGTTTCGATAAAACCAGCGTGAAAGAGATGGAGAATACCGTTAAACGGTTACAGCACGTTGGCGTGAAGGTCAGCGGCACAATCCTCAACGATATTATTAAATCCGCAGCGCTGTATTACAGCTCGGGGTACAGCCAGTATGAATACGGTTATGCTTCGAGGAAAAAAGGGGAAAGGCGTTAGCGCGGGAAAAACAATCCCTCTCCCGGGTGGGAGAGGGGTAAGCATTACTTCGCCATCACTTCCTGCGCGGTACGCTCAACCAGAGACAGCAGGATTTTTACGTCCTCCAGCGTCACGGTTGGGTTCAGCAGGGTCAGCTTCAGGCAGGTGATACCGTTATGCTCGGTCACACCGACGTTTGCACGACCAGACTCCAGCAGCGCATCGCCAATTTTCTGGTTCAGCAGGGCAATACCGGCGTCATCCATCTGCGCCTGCGGACGGAATCGGAACAGCACGCTTGCCAGCTGGGGTTGCATCACCAGTTCCAGAGCAGACTGCTCTTTCACGTAAGCCGCAACCTGCTGTGCCAGCGTCACGCCGTGATCGATGATTGCCGCGTATTGCTCCTGACCCAGCGCTTCCAGGCTCATCCACAGTTTCAGCGCGTCGAAACGGCGCGTGGTTTGCAGAGATTTGGAGACCAGGTTAGGTACACCCGCTTCTTCATCGAACTCAGAGTTCAGATAGGCCGCCTGATAGCGCATCAGTTCATAGTGACGCGCTTCTTTCAGCAGGAACGCACCGCAGCTGATGGTCTGGAAGAACTGCTTGTGGAAGTCCAGGGTGACGGAATCCACCAGCTCAATGCCGTCCAGGTAGTGACGATACTGCTCAGACATTAGCAGCGCGCCGCCCCAGGCCGCATCAACGTGTACCCAGATGTTCTGCTTCGCCGCCAGTTCAGCAATGGCGCGCAGCGGATCGATAGCACCGGCATCGGTGGTACCTGCCGTTGCGACGATCGCCAGAATCTGCTCGCCGTTCGCATTGCACTGTTCGATTTTCGCCGCCAGATCGGTCAGATCCATGCGGGAGAATTCGTCCGTTTTCACCTGCACCACGGACTGGTAGCCCAGACCCATCAGCGCCATGTTTTTCTGCACGGAGAAGTGCGCGTTTTCAGAGCACAGTACGCGGATCTTACGCAGATCGCCCACCAGACCGTCCTGCTGAACGGAGTGACCCTGACGCGCAAAGAACGCATCGCGCGCCAGCATCAGGCCCATCAGGTTGCTCTGGGTTCCGCCGCTGGTGAAGACACCGGCGTCGCCAGCCTGATAACCCACGCGGGTACGCAGCCACTCGATCAGTTTGATCTCGATGATGGTTGCGGACGGGCTTTGATCCCAGGAGTCCATACTCTGGTTAGTGGCGTTAATCAGCACTTCCGCCGCCTGGCTTACGACCAGGCTTGGGCAGTGCAGGTGCGCCACACACTGCGGGTGATGAACGGACAGGCTGTCTTTCAGGAAGAACTCCACGGCGCGTTCAATCGCCGCTTCGTTGCCCAGCCCTTTCGGGTTGAAATCCAGCTTAATACGGTCGCGCAGTTCCGCGACCGTTTTGCCCTGGTACATCTCAGGCTGTTTCAGCCACTGCATCACAGCCTGAGTGCTTTGTTCAATCGCCTGCTGGTAAGCTTCAATGCTCTGCGCAGAGGAGAACAAAATTGGGTTTGAATCAGACATCGTAATCAATAACTCCGGTTACACCGGGCGAACGCCCGCAGCAAGCAGTGCCTGCTCAAATTTATCCAGGAAGATCTTCAGCTCTTCATCGCTGATCAGCAGAGAAGGCAGCAGACGCAGAACGATACCGTTACGACCACCGCGCTCCAGAATCAGACCGGCTTCGAAGCACTTCTTCTGAATCAGTGCAGACAGCTCGCCGTCGCCCGGGAAGCAGCCCATGTGGTCAGCGGCTTCGTGCGGCTTAACGATCTCAATACCGATCATCATGCCCAGACCGCGAACGTGACCGATAACCGGATAACGTTTCGCCATCTCTTTCAGCTGGCCTTTCAGCCATTCGCCCTGTGCCGCCACTTTGCCTGCGATGTTCTGGTCTTTCAGGATTTTCAGCGTCGTCAGACCGGTTGCCATCGCCAGCTGGTTGCCGCGGAAGGTACCGGTGTGGTGACCTGGCGCCCATGCGTCGAACTGCTTTTTGATACCGAGTACGGCCAGCGGCAGACCGCCACCGACGGCTTTAGACATCACGATGATGTCTGGCTCGATGCCCGCGTGTTCGAAGGCGAAGAATTTACCGGTACGGGCAAAGCCAGCCTGAACTTCGTCGAGGATCAGCAGAATGCCGTGTTCCTGAGTCACTTTACGGATACGCTGCAGCCATTCAGCCGGAGCCGGGTTCACGCCGCCTTCGCCCTGAACCGCTTCCAGGATCACCGCAGCAGGTTTACGCACGCCGCTTTCAACGTCGTTGATCAGGTTATCGAAGTAGTAAGTCAGCGCTTTCACGCCCGCTTCACCACCGATACCCAGCGGGCAACGGTATTCGTGCGGGTAAGGCATGAACTGCACTTCTGGCATCATACCGTCTACCGCTTCTTTCGGAGACAGGTTGCCGGTCACGGACAGTGCGCCGTGGGTCATGCCGTGGTAACCACCAGAGAAGCTGATGATACCGCTACGGCCGGTCACTTTTTTCGCCAGCTTCAGCGCTGCTTCAACGGCGTCAGCACCGGATGGACCGGTGAACTGCAGGCAGTACTCTTTGCCCTGACCAGGCAGCAGAGAGAGCAGGTATTCGGAAAACGCGTCTTTCAGAGGCGTGGTCAGATCCAGAGTATGTAACGGCAAGCCGCTGGTAATGACATTTTGGATGCTTTTCAGCACATCAGGATGGTTATGGCCAAGCGCAAGGGTCCCTGCACCTGCTAAACAGTCAAGGTATTCTTTATTATCTGCATCGGTGATCCACACGCCTTCTGCTTTAGTGATGGCTAAAGGCAGTTTGCGCGGATAACTCCTGACGTTAGATTCAAACTCGGCCTGACGGGCCAGATAGGTTTCGTTGCTTTTGTGGGCATCTACGGTGTCAATACGGACTTTATCCGTCATCATATCACTCCTACAACCGCCGCTTCGTTATGAGCAACGATTGAATAAAAAGTTAAAAAACAGATGGGGCCTGAAAAAAACGCCGCCAATATAGAGCCTTTTGTCACCGGGCTCAATGGTTAATTTGCTTACTGTTTTGTGACACAGGGCACAGGGCAGGAAAGAACGCCGTTTGTATGGGGGGGATTGCACTTTATGCTAAATAAAAACAGCAGCTTACGTATGATTTATCCGCATTGTAAAATCAGACAAAAGAGTGTGACAAATCGTGCGATTGTCAGGTGAAAAGGAGGCAGTGAGCCTCCTTAGGCTGTTTATTTCTGGCTAACGCGTAAAATACCGTGTTCGCGTCCCTTCGTTTTATTCCACGACGCGTCCGTAATACCGTTTTCATCCAGGCTTAGCGATATCACAAAACCGTTACCATGGATCTCATAGAAATTCGCATTCAGGCGTTTAACGCTGGCTTTCTTGCCGTTAACGGTAGCGCTAAAAAAGCCGTTAGAAAGCGTGGCGTTAACCGTGTCCGACGAGAACGAGGCTTCACGCAGGGGATCGTGAATGGATGTCGCTGGTTCGTGTTGTGCCGCGTTTTCCGCTTTGGTTTTGCTGATATCGCAAGAGCCATCGCCAGCGCTAATTTGCGTGCATCCCGAACGCTCTAATTGAGCGCGATAATGGGCGTTTATGGCGTGCGCCGGCGAGACACAACCTGCAAGCACGGTGGTACTTATAACGAACATCATTACTTTTTTCATTTTATCGCCTTAAAAACGACACAAATACCATGAGACATACATCACGCCGATCCAGATCCCGACCGAAATCAGCATCAGATACAGGGCTACCGAAATAAAAATATATTTAGACATCTTTTTGTATTAACAAAATGCCCATCCGCTAAAATGAGGCATTCTATTTTTCCCGATGATTATTTTACGCGTTAAAAGCCCATTCCAATCCCAACCGAAGCGCCCATATTATTCGCGGTATCATCTGAGAAGCTCACTTTCGCGATGACATGGGAATTAAAGTTAACGGACGCACCGACAGCAAGCGCGCTCTCGCCGTTGTAAGTCGCGCCGCCAGCAGAGAACATGACGCGCTGATTGGTTTGCACTTGTGGCAAACCCGCCATCGCCATCGCCCCTGAAATACCGGCATTGGCCTGCTTCTTATTATTGTCCACTTCATCACGCAGAGATTTAAATTGCTGGCTGGTGGTAGTATTCATTGCCTGTAATGTCTGCCTGTTGGCTTGCAGATCCTGCGTGGCGGCAGTAACAGCCAGGCTATTTTTAGCGACCTTCGCCTGGGTAGCCGTATCCAGCTGTCGTTGTGTCACGGTGGTTGTCACACCATCTTTACCGTTATGACCGTCTACACCGTCGCGACCGTTTCTTCCTGCAATGCCTTGTGCGCCAGTATCACCCTTATCACCCTTATCACCTTTCATGCCTGTCGCGCCAGCATCGCCTTTTTCACCCTTCGCGCCGGTTGCACCGATATCCCCTTTTTCACCCTTTGCGCCAGTCGCGCCGGTATCCCCTTTATCGCCCTTTGCGCCAGTCGCACCGGTCTCCCCTTTATCACCTTTCGCTCCATCTGTACCGTTGATGGGTTTAGGTGCATTTTCTAGAGCAGTAAGGCGACTATCCTGAATATTATCGACGTGTTGAAGGTTGATAATGGCTGCGCCGTTAGTCGCCACACCCTGTAGGGCCGTCTCACTTTTCAGACTGGCGGTATCGGCAAGCGCGCCGGCAAGCAACGCTTTCTGATGTGCGTCGTTAGCCATTTTATCCACGACTAACACGCCTAATTTTGTGGACTGAAGGTCGTCATTAACCTGCGTTAAGCGGTTATCCGTTGCGATATCACGGTTAATGCTATCAGCGTTGTTTTGTGTAATCTGATCCTGATGGTCATTTACAATATTAGTGATTTGCTGATCGTCCCAAACCGTATTCGCGGCTTCAGCCTGGCTCATTGTACCCGCTAAGACAACGCCCATTACAAAAATAGCAATAAAGGTTTTATTCATAGATTTCATTTGAAAAGCTCACATCATTAATTGTCGAAAAATACTGAAGCTGAATCGCTTTGTTTTGTGGATTTAAAAAACGGGTGAACGTTGTCTAAATCTTATTTAGTAACGCGAGTAAACTATCAATTAAACGCAAACCAATGATGTTGATCTAAGTCATAAATATTATGAATAGTTCCGACGGCGTAAAAGTCATTTTGCGGTTGTTATTAATGTAAACATTAAGGTGAAATGAGGTGGTAAATGAGAGAGTTAAATTAAGTGTTTGACAGAGATAAAATTCTGCAAAATAAATGTTTGCATTAATATGTGGGTTTATTTCATACGAAAGAAGGTGGGCTGTCTTATAAAAGCACTCCCGGTGCGTCATTATGGATAAAAATAAAATTTCTCAGCATAGTGAGTGAATAATATTTTTCATGAGTTCTTAACAAATAAGGTGGGATAATTAACTGAACAATAATGTATACATATTGAGGGTAGTTAATATCTTGTCGTTCATTGTTCGTTACAGGGGGTTAACGGACAGCCCTAAACCCCTTGCACCCGGGTTACCCCCCGGTTACACTACATGACTACGAATGCCCATTTCGTAAACAACTGTTTTATAAGTAATTTGACTCGGGGTGCCCTTCTTTGTGAAGGCTGAGAAATACCCGTATTACCTGATCTGGATAATGCCAGCGTAGGGGCCAAAACTTGGCCTATTTATCATGAAATTGACTCTCTTTTTGTCGGTGCGTAATGCACTTGAGGTACAAAAAGGGTGTATTAATGGGGTACAGAACTCTTCCCTACACGTTTCAGCGAAACGGCAACTACTATCTGCAAATCCGGCTTTCAAATGGCAGGATGTATAAAAAATCCCTCCTTACTGACAGCTATCGCGAAGCATCTGCTTTGATGATTGGCGTTACTCCACATATTCCTTTTGTTAAATCATTAGCTACGCCGATCCTCGTGTTCGAAGCATTCTTGTCAAATCTCATTGCGTCAGAACGCAAGGCAGCGAGAAATCCTCTTTTACCTCAACAGCAGATAATTATTCCTGCTGAAATCGTGGAAACTCCACCGCCAGCCGAATCGGAAAAAGTGTTAACCCTTTCGGATGCGTGGGCGATGTACAAAGATGAAAAAGGGCGCAACTGGACGAACTCGATCTCAATGGCGAATGAGCGCTACATGGAAGTGTTGTTAACTGTCTTGGGAGAGAAAACTGATGTAACGGCGATTACTAAGCAGGATATTAAGCAGGTGATGGAAGTTGTTGAAAATCTCCCTAAGCGCGTTGTTCAGCCTTATCGCTCAATGTCCATTCAGCAATTGATAGCTTACGATGATGTACCCCCGGATGATCTGGTTGGTGTTGAGGCTATCCATAAGCATCTCAAACTCTACAAATCAGTGTTTAAAACATTTCTTACCGAGAGCAAAGATATTCTTTCTAAACCTCCGACTGATGGAGTCGTCTCCGCACCGTCGAAAGCGAGGTTTGGAGCTTATAGTGCAGCAGAAATGAGAAAGTTTGTGGGATGGGCACTAAAACAGCCTGATGGCTGGTTTAAGTGGATCACTCTGTTATTGGCATACACGGGAGCCAGAAGAGGTGAGATCGCCAAACTGGAGAAGTCGCAGATCAAATTTGACGAAGACAGCCAGCGCTATTATTTTCTGATTGCAGAGGGAGGCCAAGGGAAAACTGAAAATGCTACGAGGCAGGTAGTGATCCACCCTAAATTAATCGAATGGGGTTTCATGGAGTACGTTGATCGCCAGTGGAAAGAGCGGATTTTCTCAGAAGTGGCTGGTTCGAACATGACGAAGATCGGAAAAATGTTTACTGATCTCCGTGATGAGTTGGGCATTGCTTATCTGGACGATTTCGGGCAACGGCGTTTATTGCATTCTATACGTCATTCCGTCTGTTCTTCGGCAATGGCTGGTTGGGTGAAAAACATCCTGCACCTACAGCAGACAGTAGGTCACGAGAAGAGTGGAGGGATCACTAAGCGCTATCTGCATACGTTTCCATTATCCTCAGTTTCTTATGTGATTGATGGTATTGATTGGGAGTCCTAAGTAGGCTTACCAACGGGCAATAAGGATTATCGTCTAAAATCTGTTGGTTGCGCATTTTATACACCTTGGTTAACCTAAGATTAATCCGATAGGAGTGGTGCAGATGCGTGATGGACGAAGTTCTCGTAGAAATTTGTATGTTAGATTTCAAGGAAGGGTAATCGCTGATGAGAAATAGTATTCTTGCTGATGCTTTGTTGAATGCTGCAAAAAATAGCGAGCCTGAAAGCGCTATCACCAAACTTGTTGCATCAAGTGTTGGAGAACAGCAAAAACAAACCAAAAGAAAACTTCATGCTCAAGAAATGACTCTACCTGAATTGATCAGGGTAAAAAATGAATACTCTGAAAAAATAAACGATCCGGTAACGTCTAATGAGAAGAAGAAAGAAATTTCAGAAATCATTAAATCACTAAATTATGAGATCAGGAATAGAACTAAGGATACGCCTGCACGAAGTCTAAAGGAATCTCGCTCAATATTTAAGCAGGAAAGGAGAGTTGCCCGCGAAAATTATAGAAAATCTATTCAGGTTAGATCTTTCAAGAAAACTATCCCGCCGGATCAGTTTACCATTAGCCATGAAAATCGTAGTTTCCTGCCATTGAATGAGAAGACTTTGGAGCGTGAAAGATTGCGTAAAGAGTTAATAGCCAAAGAAGCTCAGGCTGAGTTAGAGAGAATGGCTTTAATTTCTCGCGTTACGCATACTAAAATTATTCAAGAAGAAAGAACTGATACGAGGAATACATCACCTGTAAAGGTGATCACAAAATTAGATACCAATTCAACAACCAAAATTGAAGTGCCTGAATTTTATTTTAATAGCGAACTGTACAGCCAGTTGATAAGGACTATGCCTGTCACACAAGCGTATAAGATCGCAAAGAGCCGTGAGCTATCTTCAAAATATTATGACAGTAAAGTTGAATCAGGTAAGTATACATATTTCAATACGCTTGCTTACTTGATTTCGTTAAGAGGTAAGAATGAAGCGGATGCGCGTGAAATAGCCAAGGAACAAGGGCAATCTGAAAGGATTTTGTATAATTTTATCACAGTGGGTTATAAAATTTCCCTTGGTAAAAAAGATTCTGGCGCAGTAAGAAACAAACAAGAAAAAATTAGTCATCATCTTGAATTAGTGGATCTGAAATTAATTTCGAGTAATGTTCAGCGTACATTGCAGTTAAGAAAAATTAGTGACCAACAAAGTTTCCGAAGGAGAGTTGAGACCAACTTCAAAGGTAGATGTGCAGTCACTGGGCAGTCAATCCAATCCTTACTCCAAGCCTGTCATCTGGAGGATTACAGCTTTTCATGCAACATGGATACGAGTAATGGCATTCTTTTAACCTCGGATTGTCATCGAATGTTTGACAGTGGTCAACTTGGAATAAATCCAGATACCCTAACCATACATTTTAATGTCAAATGTATTTATTCAGAAATGTTCGAAGGTAAAATTATTGGTGATCATTCGTTACCACTCGATAAAGATAAACTAATAAAAAAATGGGAGCTATTCTTGAATACGAAGAAAGCGCTTTGACTAAACTGCTATGTTTTAGCGAGTGTATGACACAGCCCAGAAAGCAAGCCCAATTATCATGACGATCCCTATTATGTAAACTGCGTTAATCTTGTTTTTAGTTGCCTGAGTGTAGCCTTTTCCCTTTCCAACATTGACATGACACCAATCATTGAAAGCTTGGTGATGCTTAAGTTGTGTCTCTGATGCGGTTCTGGTGAGTTGACCGCTACGGGGCTTGTATAGCAATACCATGTCTTCCACGATCACTGTGGCATCTGGCGGGAAGTCTTGCGGAATATCCCTAACCTTTTCAGGGTAGAGAGTGCGGAAATCCTCTGCTGAGAGTTTCCTTTCACCATACGCGTAGATCTCATTTTGGCTTCCATGCCTTAGCTCTATGCTGCTGAACCCACGGCGCACCATGTCATCAAGTTTCGGGGCTATCTTCTCGTAGGTTTTGGTGATCGTGACCATTCCTGCCGTTCCCAAGTATTTTACACTTGATAATCTAACATTCCGTTTGTGGTTTGAATACTTAAACGAAGGAGCATTTAGGCTTATGAAAGCAGGAGTGAACTCCCCTTGTCCGGGAACGATCTGACCGCTAAGATAACTTGAAAAACAAACTATTGACGGTGGATCATGTGTATCAAGGGATTATCTCTTTTCTTCTGTGCTGTTTGCGTTGGTTGTAGTGGGTATTCTCAGCAACAAGAGCACATAGATGTGCCGACTTACTCGGAGAACTATGATAAGGCGCTTGGATGGCTCGTGACAGCTAAATACACTGATGTTGATAACTCGGAAATCGTAATGTCACTGGTTGGAGACTTTTGCAGGAGCAAAGGAAAGGAAGCCACTCTTTATAAGACGACCTCTGGTAGCACATCCACTATTCAACAAGTTTGGGCTTGTCAGACTCCCCCAATATTGAATGATACCGACATACTGAGCGGGATCTATTGTCATTTCATTGTTAACGCGCCCCGCTACTCGGTAGATTTCACGAACCCCCAGAAAGAAATTGCAGAAAAAATATTTGTTAAAACTTTCATTAAAAAGGGAATTGAATATCCAGTTGGTGGTTTTTACGAAAAGTACCTGAATAACTTTTCTTCCTGGGCAGTAACCAAACACGAAGAGAGCGCTACTACTGATAAGGTACGCGAGTGGTTTGACACTCATTGCCAGTAGGCAAAACGCTGATGTTGTTGCCCCACCCGTTGTCATAACATCAATAAGCAAAAAGCTTTATTGTCGAAAATCTGTTGATTGTGCATTTTATGCACCCTGGATACTTTGCGATTAATCCTAATGACTCAAGGGTGAGCATGGCTATCAGGGACAGACAGATTTAAGTTGAATCACCTGAGGAAGAGTTAGAGCGCTTGCTGGAAGAACTTACACAGACGCATTAGAAACGAGAGTTTATTGAGTCCATGCTACGTGAGGACGGGGATAGTACCAATGGGGAGTAACGCTTGCACCGTCGCTGCATTTGATGAATGGCTAATGTTCGTGTATAGACTATTTCGACTTATGATTTTACGA
>OGRX01000476.1_pt1 | contig 14713 bp, 23 predicted proteins | sample 1573761 | NCBI WGS metagenome assembly OGRX01 (sample SAMN03295852, study PRJEB24534) | human gut metagenome | isolation source: fecal sample 2 from infant 8 | host: Homo sapiens | place: USA: Pittsburgh, PA | collected 2014-07
GCACGTTGTTTGCAGACGGCCTGATCGAGTTCGAAGGCAAGCACGGCCAGCGGCTTTATCGGCTGACCGATTACGGCATGAAATACGCACCAGAAACAATCCCGGCTATGCCGAAGGGAAATTCGAAGCTGGTGCAGCGTACAGAGACGAACGTGATCTGCCAGGAGTGCCGGAACAGCGCGGCGATGAAGCGGGTATTGATGGTTTGGGGGAGGGTAGGGGCATGAGCAACAAATACGAAGATCTGATTAAAAACGCCAGGGTGAATGCCGAATGTGGTGAGCACATGTCGCCAGAAGAAGTTACGGCTCTGCTTAACGTAGTAGAAACCACATTCTCGGCGCTGGCTGCGGAGAATGCGGGGCTGAAGTCAAAGGGCCGCGAGCTTCTCGGTGAAGCGTGCGCCGTTTACGCAAAGTTCAATAAACTGATCGACCCGGCGATCAGGGATTTTATCGATGGTCAGACGCTTCATGAATTCCAGTATGTGCTCGACTGCGAAACACAGGCCACCGACGCTTTCCTGGCTGAAGTGCGGGCAGGTGCGGTAGATGAAGTTTGCCTGAAAATTAGCAACGCAATTGTTAATTGCTATCAGGACGAACAAGTTGGTCTTGATGCAGCAGCAACAATCTGCGGTGACTTTGCCGACCAGCTTCGCAAAGGAGAGGAGTCATGAACAATATCGACAAACGCGCATTGCGTGAAGCTGCGGATAGCGTTATCCAGAAATACGGTAGTGAATGGTTTGAAACAGGGCGTCAACTTTGCACTGTCCACAAGTCAAAGATAGAGCTTATCGCCGCAGCAAACCCCGCCACCGTCCTGGCGCTGCTGGATGAGCTGGAAGCCAAAGACAACAGAATCAATCGACTTGAAGCCATTGTTGCTGTTGCCGAACAGCGCAACGCCCTAATGCGCGAGTGGAAACGCGCTCTGAAAGTACCTTGCGACCTCGTTGATGACCAGGTTCCGGTGGTTATTCATGGCATGGTTATTCGCCTTGAGAGACTCAAAGAGACTGAAGAGAAACTTGCAGCCGCAGCCGGGAAAGGAGAGTGACATGGCTTTTGTATCGATCGTAACTGGTGGCAGAGGTCGCAAGCGTGATACTGCTGGTATCTCTGTTAAATATTCAAAGTCAGGCTCTGTTCAGTGCTATGTCGGCGTGGATATCCGGGAGAACAATCGATTTATTTTTGTTGAGATTGATGAGGATACTAGGCAGATCAGAGTAAAACCAACTCCCGATGAGAAGGGGGCAAAGATGTCAGGTGTAAGTGGGGGAACTTTCTCAGTAACTAAGAAGTTAGGAGATGCGGTTATACCTTCAGGACTGGGAAAAACATTCATCGAGCTGGAAAGGAGAGCTGATGGTTGGTGGTACGGGAATTATCAGGAAGGAGAAGCATCATGATTACCCTTACAAAAGAATGGCTCCTGAAGACAATCGCGGAGCTTGAAGAGGAGCGAGATGCGACGCCCGGCGCAGTAAACGAAGATGCGGCCATGGCGCTGGCGGCGATGAAAATGGCCTTGGGAGCGCTCGAAGCGGAGGAATCAATACCAGAAGAGCTAGAGGAAACGCGCTGTGACGGGATAAGAAAATGCATTGCTGCATTAAGGTATCACCATAAACGCGCTGAAACTTGCTCCAATGGCTACACCGGTTCGACGCTTGAGGATGACACTTTAAAGAGTATTAACTTCCTTAAGAGCACAAACACTGCCCCGGCGCTGGTATCTGTGCCTGATGATGTTTCTGTTCCGCTTGCTCATGCCTACAAAGAGCTTACACCTACGTTCATGCGTAACCACATCGACATATTCGAGCGTTACGGGATTTACCCTGATGGTTCGGCAGGGATTCAGGCTATGCGCATTGCATTGGATGGTATGAACCGCCGCGCCGCCATGCTTCAGGGTGCGGATGGCAACTCTCCGGTGATTCCTGATGGTTACGCCCTGGCGCCAGTTGAGCCGACTTTAGATATGATTAAGGCCGGTGCGAATGCTGCCTCAACTGGAATGCTCATATCTGGTATGTATCGCGCCATGCTTGCAGCAGCACCGCAGGAGGTGAAATGAAAAAAATAATTGTAAGTTATGCTGACATGCACAAAGACGGACACAAACATGCGATGAACGTTATCAAAGAGCTAAATATTACGTATCGCGCAGTTGTTCCACAGCCCCTGGGGGAATGCTGGATATTTTACGGATGTGAAAACATCCCCGAGCAACTCCCGGCCAGCGTGAGTGTATGGGATATGAACGACCGCGACTTCATTAATTCTGGAATTAGGCGGGAGGTGAATCCGTGATTTCAGCTCTGGCGTGGCATTTCAATGAAAGTATCTATGGCTGGATGCTTGCGATAACAGCAATTCAGGATTTGGCAATATCTGCTTTTGTTTTCAGTGCATGCAGAGGTCGTAATGCCTAACCCATTCGACGTGGTGATGTTAAGTGTTATGCAAAGTGATAAATTAATCTACTCAATAAGCGAAAGACTGAAAAAAGTACATCATTCAAGAATAGGAGATTTTTGTGATTATAAGACTGAAGGCAACGATGGTGTCAGATAAGCATGGATCCCTCATCCAGGTGTCTGAGCGGGATATTTACATTAACGGAGATAACATTTCTAGATTCTTAGGAAAAGAAGAAGGCACTCTAATAACGTTGGTCGATGGGTTCAAAACAGTAGTTAGCGAAAAGCCATATGAAATTTATTGTAAGCTGAATGGAATTCAAGACCAAACAAAAGCCGTATATTGATTTCCAATAATCAACCCGCCATAATTTAGTCATCGGAGCCTGAACAACTCCGGTGACTTCTGCGCATTTAAGGGGACTTAAATGCGACCACAATCTGAAACTCTTCACCTGTCACAGATGCTTAGCGGCACCTGCGATTTTCTGCATTCTGCGTTACCTCCCGGAGGTGGCGCATGAGGCAGCAATTCCACCTCGTCAACGACGCCATCAAGCAAAACGCTATCAACTTCATCCGGGAGCTTCCGGTGGACGCCAAGCGCCCGTTAGTTCTCGACATCAAGGAGATGACCCGCACCCTCGATCAGAACAAAAAAATGTGGCCGCTTCTTAAAGACCTCTCCGACCAGGTTACGTGGTTTGGCAATAAGTACGACTCTGATGACTGGAAAGACCTGATCACCGCTATGGTCGCCAAGTCCAAAAAGCAAGAGCAGCGTATGGCACCCGGCCTTGATGGTGGCGTTGTGATGTTCGGCCAGCGCACCAGTAAGATGACTGTCCGCCAGATGGTAGAAGTCATTGAGGCTATCTACTGGTTCGGAACTCAGCATAACGTCAAGTTCAGCGAAAAATCACGCCTTGAAATTGAATGGGCAAAACGCTGGGGTGAGCGCAATGAGTAGCCCACTTTCCCGCGTCATCACGAACGAAATCTTCCGCGTTCCGGCGCGCCGCAAGCGCAAGGCCGTGGTTAAGCCGTCCGACATCCCGACAATGAAAGACTACACCGCCCGCCTGGTGGATCAGAAATGGCTGCGTCTCGCGGCACGGAGGAACCATGCGTAAACCATCCCGCCGTAAGTGCAAAGTGTGCGGTGAATACTTCGTGCCGAAATTCCACGATATTCGGATCCGCTGGTGCTGCCCGGAGCATGGCGCAATTCTCGCGATGGAAGAACGTCAAAAGGAGAAGGTGAAAGCCGCTGCTAAGCGCATTAAGGAGCAGAAGGAAGCCGAGAAGGCAGGTCGCCAACGGCGCTCTGCACGTCGCAATGAGCTGAAGCCGATCCGTCACTGGGTGCAGATGACTCAGCGAGCGTTCAACGACTGGCGGCGTGAAATGCTGCTGTCCGCCGGGCACGGCTGTATCTCCTGCGGAACCAAGACCGCGTTTGCCTGGCATGCCGGGCATTACCGCACCACGGCCGCCGCACCACAGCTTCGCTTTAACCCGGACAATATCTGGCTCCAATGCTCCGCCTGCAACGTCCACAAATCCGGGAACATCGAGGCGTACCGCGCCGCCTTGGTCGAACTGATCGGCGAAGAGCGCGTGCTGGCGCTGGAATCCAACAACAAAACCCACCGATACACCCGTGAAGAGCTGGACGGCATCCGCGCCAAGGCCAGAGCAGACCTTCGCGCACTGAAACAGCAGGAGGCAGCATGAGCACAGAAACCGAAATTGAACTGGGCAAGGTTGTCGCGTTCCCGACGAAGAACAACGACCTACAGGACGGGCTGGTTATTCAGCGAGAAGGGCAGAAGGTTATGTGTCTGCACTCCACTGTTTCGGTGAACGAAAAGGACAGAACACTACGCTGCCGGAAGTGCGAAACGTTGATCGAACCTTTTGACTTCTTGATGACGCTCTGCGACCAGGAGTCTCGCTACATGGAGAACGTCAAATATCTCCGCCGGGAAGAAAAGCAGCGCCGCCAGAATATCGAGAAGCTCATTCAGATTGAGAAGAACGCCAAGTCACGCATTCGCCGCGCTGGGGATAAATCTCCATTCCCTCTTTGGCAGAACGAGAGGGTAGATGAATGACACGTGACCAGATCATCCGGTACCAGGCAGAAAGCGTTAAGCGCGCCTGCATGCCACCAGTAGCAAAGCACAGCCAGACTAAAACCAACCAGCCACATAAGGAAGCCGCATGAACAGTCAGCAACTGGAATACGTACGTCAGCAGCTCATTGTGGCGACCGCAGATCTGAGCGGGGCGACGAAAGGGCAACTGGTAGCCTTCGCCGAAAACGCACAATTCACTGTGACGGCGCGCAGCCGGGGGCGGAAGAAAATAACCGACCCGGTCACCGGCCGGAAGGTTAACCCCGACGGCCCGGCGATGAGTGGCAGCCAGTCCCGCGCCAAAGGCTCATCCATCGCGCTGGTTGGGCCGGTGGAGTTCGTGACCGCATCCTGGCGCCGCGCCGTGCTGTCTCTGGAAGACCATCAGAAAGCGTGGCTGCTTTGGAACTACAGCGAGAACATCCGGTTCGAGTACCAGGTGGCGATAACCCAGTGGGCGTGGGCCGAGTTTCGGGAGCAGCTCGGAACTAAGAAGGTTGCCGGAAAGACACTGGAGCGGCTGAAGAAGCTAATTTGGCTGGCGGCGCAGGACGTTAAGGCTGAGTTGGCTGGCCGTGAGGCGTACGAATACCAGGCGCTGGCAGAATTGCTGGGTGTGGCTAAATCCACCTGGACAGAAACCTATCTGCCTCACTGGTTGGCTATGCGTAACAGCTTTAAGCGGCTCGATAGCGGTGCGCTTATATCCGTAACGCGATCACGTTCACAACAAAAGGCGACAAATTCGCACGCAACTCTTGCAAAACCGAACTGAAACGCATATATTTCATGTAAATCTGATATCGTCGCCATAGCTTTGATTGTCGACAAAGAATTAAGAGCCTCGCCATCGTGCGGGGCTTTGTTTTTTGTGCTTTATGTAAACCAAGTAGTCTTTAAAAGTTAAAAATCATTTTTAACTTATGTAAAATGTGGCCTCCAGTTAAAACAGAGAGGCCTCATCATGAAGAACTTCCAGCTTTACGTTGGCGGCACTAACAACATCACCTATCGTTACGAAATCAGAAAGGTGGATGATGCTTTTAGTGTTCGAATATTTAACGTCATAAACAAAGTGCACAAAGAGGTTGGTAGCAAGTCACTTCGTTTTGTGTCAGCTCATGATGTCATTGATGAGTGCACATCGCATTACAGGCGACACGCTGAAGGCTTCAAAGGCTTTATACGTGGGCTCATGATGCGGTGAAGGTGAAAACCAACAAACAGGTCGCTCAGGCGGCCTTTTTTGTATCTGCACAACAGGAAAGAGCATTGGCGTGAAGGGCTCATAACCCAACCCACGCAGCAGCATGGAGCGTCAACGAAATGCTCAGTGCTCTGTCCGTTGTGGTGTAACTTAATTCCCGCTTGCGGGTTGAATGGGTAGAGTAACGCATCAACTGGCATAGCCAGCAGGGCAGGCATGATGCTAATGCTGAACCTGAGTATCGGTTCGAGTCCGATCGCCACACACAGAACCCACTACCTGGGACCCTTCGGCCAGAGAGCCGACATTGCCTTACCCTCATCTTCCTGGCTTGTCGCCAGGTTTTTTATTCAGGCCGCAGACAATCAATTCCAGATGCCCCGTAGCTATCGTGTCTGACGGCCATTCCCACTACACAAACAGCACCCCGTTCTTTCGGAGGTGATATGGCTAAACGTATGCAAGATAAAGAAAGCATTGCCGGAGTGTCATGGCTGATTGTCCTTGCTCTGTCATGCTGGGGCGGCCTTGTCCGATACCTTATTGACGTTAAGCAGAACAAGGCCACCTGGAGCTGGATCAACGCACTGGCGCAGATCGCAGTGTCCGGATTTACCGGTCTCATTGGTGGCCTGATCAGCGTTGAAAGCGGGCTTAGCCTTTACATGATTCTGGTTACGTCTGGTATCAGCGGGGCGATGGGCTCCGTTGCTCTTACGTACTTCTGGGAGCGCCTTACGGGGATGAAGAATGCAAACCAGTGATAAAGGCGTTGCCCTGATCAAGCAGTTCGAAGGCTGCAAGCTCACCGCGTACCAGGACAGCGTCGGCGTGTGGACGATCGGATACGGATGGACTCAGCCTGTCGACGGGAAGCCGATCCGCGCCGGAATGACGATTAAGCAGGAAACGGCAGAGCGTTTGCTGAAAACAGGGCTGGTCAGCTACGAAAGTGACGTGTCCCGCCTGGTTAAAGTCGGTCTTACACAGGGGCAATTCGATGCTCTGGTGTCGTTCACGTACAACCTCGGCGCACGTTCCCTGTCGACATCTACACTGCTGCGCAAACTCAACATCGGTGATTACGCGGGCGCTGCCGACGAGTTCCTGCGCTGGAATAAAGCTGGCGGCAAAGTCCTGAATGGACTCACACGTCGCCGGGAGGCAGAGCGGGCTCTGTTCCTGTCATGATTGGCGCTCTGGTTAAGCGTTACTGGTTGCAGCTGATGGTGTTGGCATTAATCGGCGTGCTGGCGTTCTTTGTGAACCATTACCGCGACAACGCCATCGCCTACAAAGACCAGCGCGATAAAGCCACTGAGAAGCTCAGCCTGGCAAACTTCACCATCAAAGACATGCAGACCCGACAGCGAGATGTGGCTGCGCTGGATGCCAAATACACCGGAGAACTGGCTGATGCGAAAGAAACCATTGAGCGCCTGCATAGCGATGTCATTGCTGGCCGTAAGCGGCTGCACCTCAACGCAAACTGTCCCGCGAACGGAGCGACCAGCACCGGCGGCCTGGGCGATGCTTCCAGTCCCCGACTTGCTGACTCCGCTGAACGGGATTATTTCACCCTCAGAGAGCGAATCGAAACAGTGACGAAGCAGGTGGGTTATTTGCAGGAATACATCATCAGGCAATGCCAGTAACTACTTAAAGTATTTATCCATAGGGTCGTAATGCTGGTATTTTCTGTAAAAAAAGAGCCAGTAGACAAATCCTATGGCAGCACCTAGCCCCGCCATCATGAGATAAAGATCCTCGCGGTGGTTAAGTAAGTCAGAGAAGGAATATAAACCTTTCCATATCTCAATAAGGCTACCGCCAATCACCACATCTAAAATCAGAGCCATCAGTGGCATGGCGATAGCATATGCCGCCATGAGGTAGAGCAGAGCTCCAAGTCTGTACTTGGTATTTATGTGCATAGCCTGCCTCCTTAAAAGTTGCTATGAAGCATAACATAATCAATAAAGAGCCTGGCTTCGGTCGGGTTTTTTATTGCCATCACCTTGGGTAGGCACATCGTAATGGCAATACCCCAACAAACGGATAAAGAGGCTCTCAATGTCCGACATCTACATCATCAAATTGACTACGAACGACGGCGGCGAGTACACGGGCAAGATGTCACGACGTCAGCCTGAACTGGTTAACGGCTTTGTGCCACTGGCGACGGAGACGGGCGAGTGGTTGTATTTCGCTCCGGCCGATGTGAAGCGCGTGCAGTTCACGCCAGTACCGGCAGAGCAAACCGAACAGCCAGAAGAACAAATAACGGAGTAACGAATGAGCAAACCGGACTGGGAGGCCATCGAGACGGCGTACCGGGCCGGAGTGATGTCCCTCAGAGAAATAGCATCACAACACGGTATCAGTGAAGGCGCTATCCGTAAGCGCGCCAAACGTGACGACTGGTCGCGCGACCTGAATGCGAAGGTGAAAGAACGCGCTGACGATCTGGTACGCAAAGCTGAGGTACGCAAACAGGTACGCAGTGAAGTCACTTTTAATGAACGCGTACTCATCGAAGCGACGGCTGAGGTAATCGCCAATGTCCGTATGGAACATCGCGGTGACATTAAGCGTGCCCGGCAGATAACTAATGCCCTGTTTGATGAGTTGGGTGCAGAGTGCGCAGACGTGTCCGCACTGGAGAAGCTCGGAGAGCTGATGTTCGACCCCGACGACAAAGGCCAAGACAAACTCAATGAGATTTACCACAAGGTCATCAGCATGCCGGAGCGCGTTAAGTCGGTTAAGGCACTGAGCGACGCGCTGAAGAATCTGATCGGGCTTGAGCGACAGGCCTACGACATAGATGGGCCTGAAGGCGACAACTCTGTTAAGCAACTTTCTGACCTGATGGATTTACTGTCTCAGGGGGCGTAATGAAACCTGAGCACATCAAGCTGCTTTCCAATAAAGACTGGCGGCTTAACAATCTTTACTGGATCACCGACAAAGAGGGTAAGCCCACACGCTTCAGGATGACACCTGAGCAGCGGGAATACTTCGAGGGGATCCACACCCGCAACATCATTCTGAAAGCTCGCCAGCTCGGGTTCACAACCGAGGTGTGCATCATCCAGCTCGACGCGGCTCTGTTCGAGTCGGCGAAGTGCGCTCTTATTGCCCACACGCTGAATGACGCAAAGCGCCTGTTCCGAGAAAAGGTGAAGTACGCATACGACAAGCTGCCCGCAGAGATAAAGGCGGCCAACCCGGCGAGCAATGACTCTTCCGGTGAGCTCGTGTTCAAGAAGGGCGGATCGCTCTACGTAAGCACGTCATTTCGTGGCGGAACGCTGCGATACCTGCACGTCTCCGAGTTCGGAAAGATATGCGCCAAGTATCCGGACAAAGCCCGTGAGATCGTCACTGGTGCGTTTGAGGCGGTATCTACCGGATGCTTCGCTACTATCGAGAGCACAGCAGAGGGCCGGGCGGGTTACTTCTTCGATTACTGCCAGACGGCAGAGAAAGCGTTACTGCAGTGCAAGCCATTATCCGCCCTGGACTGGAAGTTCTTTTTCTTCTCCTGGTGGAAGAATCCTCAGTACGCCATCGACCCGGTAGAGCCGCTACCGCAACGCCTGGTTGATTACTTCGCTGAGATGGAGGCGAAGCACGGCGTAGTCGTTAACGACCGCCAGAAAGCCTGGTACTACGCCAAAGAGAAAACGCTCGGCGATGACATGAAGCGCGAATACCCGACCATTCCGGCCGAGGCGTTCCAGCAGTCGGTCGAGGGCGCGTATTACGCCAAACAGTTCCGCTGGCTCTATACCAACAAGCGGATCGGGCAAATCCCGGATAACTCACATCTGCCAGTTCATACGTTCTGGGATATCGGCGTGGGCGACTCCACGGCCATCTGGTTCGTTCGCGAGGTAGGCAATGAGTTCCACATCATCGACTACTACGAAAACTCCGGCGAGGGGTTGAGGCACTACATGAAGGTACTGAAAGACCGCGGCTATGAGTATGGCGAGCACTGGGGCCCGCACGACATCGAAAACCGCGAGTTCGGCGCTGATGCTAAATCGCGCAAAGAACTTGCTCAGGAAGGCTATGAAATTGACGGCCAGGTGTACTCGATGACGTTCAATGTTGTTCCGAAAACGGGTGTCGATACCGGCATTGAGTCGGTGCGTGAAATTCTCCCATCCTGCGTCTTCGATGAGGAGAAATGTGCCGAGGGCATATCTCACCTCGAAGGCTACCGCAAGGAGTGGGACGACAAGCGCGGTTGCTGGAAAGACAAACCGCTTCATGACTTCACATCACACGGTGCTGACGGCTTCCGTTACTTTGCGGTAGCGAAGAACAACCACAAGCAGGTCGGCGCAGTATTCTTCTAAGGAGCTCATCAGTGAGTGAACAACAAGGCGAGGTTTCATTCCTCGTTAATGCCCTTGCTGATGCTATCGGGCGGCAGCGCATGCTGTACGCAGGCCAGCCGGGAAACACCAAACGCACGAAGTTGTGGGATGAGTTCGGCTATCCAAACAGTCTTGAGTTCGACCGCTACTATCGGGCCTACGAGCGCAACGCGGTGGCGTTTGCCGCAGTCCATAAGCTTCTTGATTCGTGCTGGGTTGATAACCCGACGATCATCGACGGCGACGGCGGCAAGGAGTCGACCGAGACAACGGACTGGGAGAAGTCAGCCACTAAGCTGCTGAAGAAGCATTGGCCGAAAATTAAGGATGCGGATCGCCGTAACCTTGTCGGTCGGTACTCGGCATTGCTCATTCAGTTCCGCGACGGCAGGGAATGGAGTGAACCGGTAGACAGGTCGGTGGTGACAAGGCTGAAAGACAAGGCCATTGTTAAGCTGATCCCCGCGTGGGAATCGCAGGTCAAGCCAGGCAACTTCGATACCGACACGCTTTCAGAAACGTACGGCCAGCCAGTTTCGTACAACTTCAACGAGCAGCCAGTTGGTGATGATGGCACGTATGGCCCGGTGCGCGGCGTTACCGTACACCCCGAGCGAATCATCATTCTCTGCGAAGGCTCTGAAGACGAGAGCATGCTCTCTGGCGTGCCTTTCCTGCGTGCGGGCTACAACAAACTGCTCGACCTCGAAAAGGTATCGGGTGGTAGTGCTGAAGGGTTCCTGAAGAATGCCAGTCGCCAGCTCGGGATTGCGTTCGACAAAGAAACCAACATTGCGAACCTGTCAAAGCAAGCCACAGAATCTGGCTACAAAGACCTGGGCGAAGCGCTCAACGACAAAGTTGCCAAGATGAACCGTGGCACAGATGCTGCCCTGGTAATGCAGGCCGGCACGCCGTCGGTGCTTTCCGTAGCAGCCGCCGATCCATCCCCTACATGGACGGTGGCCGCCAACGAGTTTGCATCCTCGATTCAGTGCCCGTTCACCATACTGTTTGGTCAACAGACGGGACGCCTTGCATCCGATGAGGACAAAACAGACTGGGCGAAGCGCTGCAACGGCCGCCGCTGGGGATTCCAGTCAACGGTGATTGAGAGCGTGCTTGAGCGCTTCTGGACCGTTGGTGTTATTGAACCGCCATCATCCGGAGAGGTCACGTTGGCATGGTCTGATCTGCTCGCACCGAGCGAAAAAGAGAAGATAGCCAACATGCAGGCAATGGCTGTCGTGGCGAAGGATACCCAGCAGGCATACGGCACACCGGCGGTGGATGAAAACGAAATTCGCGCAGTTGGTGAACTGGAGCCTCGCAAGGCCGTTCAGCCACCTAACCCTGATAAAAAGCAAACCGATAAGGATCCGCTGACAGATGATGATGACAGCGCAAACCAGAATCGGGACGCCAATCGTACCGCGCAATAAAGCTGACCCGACGCAATCATCGCGGCAGGTCAGTCGGATGTTCAACGATATCGAAGATCGGTATCTAAACATCAAGCGCAGGCTTAAGGCTCTGTTTGAGCTGCGGCTGACCGGACAGCGGCGTGAGGCGAACGCACAGCAGTCCTGGATGATGTGCAACAACGAGGGCGCAGAACCTTCGCTGTATCAGGTCAATGCCGGTAAGTTCGTCTATGACATGACAGCTGCTGAATTGGCCGATCTGCTCCAGGTGGTGCAGTCGATTCTGGATGATGAGCTTCTTGAAGGCGGCAGCCAGAACCTATGGGCGATGGACTACGTCATTGCGGAATATGACCGCGGCACGCTAAACGCCTTCACCAACCTTTCGGTCCAGTCGCAGGTGTATGCCAGTCAGACTACGCTACAGCAGCTTTTAAGCACCCCGGGATACCTTAATCAGGTGGCGGCGGCCAGGCTGACAACGTTCAGTGACTGGAAGGTCATCAGCGACACCGCCCGTGGCGATTTGACCAACATCATCACCGATGCGGTAGCGCGCGGGGTGAATCCTCGCGAGACGGCCAGCGTCATCAGCAAGCGCCTCGATGTGTCGATGTCGAAGGCGAAGAACATCGCTCAGACTGAGCAGGTCGGCGCGCTGCGGCAGGCACAATGGAATGAAACGGACTGGGCCGCTGACCGGCTTGGTCTGAATACCGGCCTGATGTGGCTATCAGCGCTCAAGCCTACGACACGCACCTGGCACGCTAGCCGACACGGCAAGGTCTACACCACCGAAGAGGTGCGGGACTTCTACGCTGAAAACGGCAACCGTTACAACTGTTATTGCAGCCAGATTCCGGTGCTGCTTAACGATGACGGCAGCATATTCAACGAAGGGCTATCTGATAAGTTGGCTACAGAGCGCAAAAATTGGTCAAAATCTTTGTAGAATATTTGCGACTTGATCAATGATTTAGTGAGCGGGTGTTGATAATCTCGACTTTTGCCAAACGATGAGGAAGGGAAAATGCTCGAAGGTTATAATATTTATGACAATGATGAGGCAACGACCAAGATGAACCGCTTAATAGCGGTCAGGGCAGCTTTGGAAATTGCAAAGGCATCCGTAGTTGCGCCAACAGCCTCTGTATATTGCCGCACAGGCGAGCATCTTGAGGCTGTCTCGGGACAAATAGAAAGTCTTGCGTCAGCAATCCAAAAAGCCGTAGAAAATAAATAATATTCACATTTAATAAAGGTCGCTCCGGCGGCCTTTTTTATTGCCTGAAATCCACCAATGAGGACCCAGCATGAAACGCAACCGCGTTAACGTGCTGACCGTCGTCAACTCCGCTTCAAACATCACCACTGAAACCATCGACGGCAAGCCACATATCGTGGTTCGCGGCATCACGCCTGTCGTGGACGATATCGTGATGAACCGGAAGTTGTACCCGGCAGCAGAAATCGAAAAGGCCTACAACACGCTCGAGCGTAACCCGATGCCGCTGGGCCACCCGAAAGTGGACGGCAAGCATGTGTCGGCGCGCGATGTCCGGGCGGTGAACGAGTACCACGTCGGCGCCTGGCTACAGAACGTCAGCCATAAAGACGGGAAGGTGACCGGCGACATGTACGTTAACCGCCAGTACGCCGAATCCAGCGACAAGGGCAAGCGCCTGATTAACCGCCTGGATGAGATGCTGGCTGGTACCAACTCCGACCCGATCCACATCTCCACCGGCCTGCTGTATTCCGGTATCGCTGCCAACGGTGAGTCAAAGGGCAAAAAGTACAACGAAATCGCCACCAACATGATGTTTGACCATGTGGCTGTGCTGCTTGATGAGCCAGGTGCCGGAACGCCGGAGGAGGGCGTTGGCATCTTCGTTAACTCTGAAGGCAATGAGCAGCAGCTCGAAGTTGCCCGCCTGGCTGATGGTATCGACTGCACTCGCGACGGCCTGCTCAACAAAACCAAATTTTTCTTCACCAACGCCTCCAACTTTTCCTTCGACGACATCCAGCGCGCAATTAGTGAAAAGCTGCGAGAGGGTCGATCTGATGACAACTGGCTTTGGCCAGAGTCGGTATGGCCTGACACCTTCGTATACCGGGATGATTCCCGTTATTTCAAACAGAAGTACATCATCGACGATGACGGCAAGGCCCAATTCGTCGGCGAACCTGTAGAAGTCGTGCGCAAACAACCTGAGTACGAGATTAAAACCAACGGAGAGAACGATCCGATGAAAGAACTGATTATCAATGCGCTACAAGCCGCTGGTAAGCCGACTGAAGGCAAGTCCGATGCCGAGCTGATGGACGCATACAACCAGATGGCCGCCGAAAAGGCAGCTAAAACAGAAACGCCTCAAGAAAAGGCCGCCCGCGAGAAGAAAGAAGCGGATGACAAGAAGGCTAAAGAGCAAGCCACCAACAGCGAAGACGTGCCGGCCTGGGCAAAACTCCTCACTGAGCAAGTTACCGCCATTAACAGCCAGCTCAATGCCAACTCTGACAAAGAGAAGGGCGAAAAGCGCGCGGCTGTGAAGCTGGCGATGAACATGAGCGATGAAGAAGTCGCAGATCTGGACGGTAAGGCGCTCGACGCCATGTATGCCAAGTGCCAGACATCTTTTGGTCTGAACGGTGCATTCCGCAACCAGGCTACTAACACCCAATCAGTCAGCGAAATGCCGGAGTAAAAAATGGCTAAAGACGGAAAGCATATTATCCACGCCGGCGGCGTGTTCCCTAATCCGCTACTTAACCGTGAAGGCGGGGCAGCAGCATCGACTCTGCCTGGTACTGTTGGCTTCTTCAGTGCTGCTGACAAGTTCACGGCCTCTGTGGCCGGGGCAGAATCCGCCATCAAGTATGTGGCAAACAAAGACTACTTGCGCTGCCTGAGTGTTGATGACGCAATCCCAGCTAATGAATTGGTTGTTGGTATTCATCCGCTACCTGGCATGTTCCTAAACGTGCGGGCGGCAGCGGGCACCTACACCAAAGGCCAGCCGGTTGCAGTAGCCAACGGTCAGATCACTGCGGTTGCAGATGATGCCGCCGTATTCGCTTATGTCGAAGAAGATAAAGCAGTCACTGCGGTG